>Ga0307374_10002156_pt1 | contig 35458 bp, 39 predicted proteins | sample OX3MG_FD_202532 | JGI IMG/M metagenome (GOLD analysis project Ga0307374, IMG submission 202532) | Soil microbial communities from Risofladan, Vaasa, Finland - OX-3 | ecosystem: Environmental > Terrestrial > Soil > Coastal area > Acid sulfate soil | place: Finland: Risofladan, Vaasa | collected... | reverse complement strand
GCGTCCGGGTCAGCCCGTGGAGCGCCCGGTGGTGACGCTCGTCATCGGGCCGCGCCACGTTCAACACGTCGCCGTCCTGGGAGACCGAGATGCCCCCGGGCAGGCGGCGGGCCAACGAGCCCTGGGGTCCGGTCACCGTCACCGTGTCCTCGGCGAGCGCCACCGTCACCCCGGATGGCACCTGTATCGGGGATCGCCCGACGCGCGACATCAGCGCGCTCCTCTCTGGTCGACACCCGTGGTCGGCTCACCACACATAGCAGAGCACCTCGCCACCCAGATGGCGCTTGCGCGCCTCGCGGTCGGTCATGAGCCCGTGGCTCGTCGATACGACGGCCACGCCGATACCGCCGAGCACCCGGGGGATGCCCTCCGCCCGGCTGTAGATCCGCAGACCGGGCTTGGACACCCTTTTGATGCCGCCGATCGTCCGAGTGCGGTCGGCGGCGTACTTCAGGGTGATCTCGAGCGTCGAGCCCGGCCGGACCGGGTCCTTCTCGACGCTGTACCCCGCGATGAAGCCCTCGCGCTCGAGAATGGCGGCGAGCGCGGTCTTCAGTTTGGAGCCGGGCATCTTGACCGTCTCGAACTGCGCCGAGTTGGCGTTCCTGATGCGTGTGAGCATGTCCGCGATGGGATCCGTCATCGTCATGGCCGCGCTCCTACCAGCTCGCCTTCGTCACCCCGGGAACCTCACCGGCGTGGACCATCGTCCGCAGGCAGATGCGGCAGAGGCCGAACTTGCGATAGACCGCCTTCGGGCGGCCGCACCGCTGGCACCGGGTATAGGCCCGCACCTTGAACTTCGGCGTTCGCTGTTGCTTCTGAATGAGTGCCTTTTTGGCCATGGTGGCTACCGGGTCTCCTGTCGGAACGGGAAGCCGAACGCCCTCAGGAGCGCTCTTCCCTCCTCGTCGTTTCGGGCGGTCGTGACGATGGTGATGTCCATCCCCCTCGTCGTGTCAATGCTGTCGTACTCAACCTCGGGGAAGATGAGCTGCTCGGTCACCCCGAACGTGTAGTTGCCCTTTCCGTCGAAGGACCGTGGCGACAATCCCCGGAAGTCCCTGATCCGGGGAATGGCCAGGCTGACCAGGCGATCGAAGAACTCCCAGGCCCGGTCGCCCCGCAAGGTGACCTTGGCGCCGATGGGCTGCCCCTCGCGCAGCTTGAACCCGGCGATCGACTTCTTGGCCCTCGTCACGATCGGCTTCTGGCCGGTGATCGTCTGAAGGTCCCGCTGGGCGCCCTCGATCAGGGACTGCTGCTGGGTGGCGCGGCCCACGCCCGTGTTGACCACGATCTTCTCGAGCCGGGGGACCTCCATGACGTTGGCGACCCCGAGCTCCTCCCGCAGCTGCTCGCGGACACGGGACAGGTACTGCTCCTTCAGGCGGGGCCGGCTGCCGGCATAGGTCGTGCTCATTGGTCCGCTCCGCACTTCCGGCACACCCGGATCTTCTGGCCCTGCCCGTCGACGCGCATCCCGACCCTGGTCGGCTCCCCGCAGCTGCTGCAGAGCAGGGAGACCGTCGACACCGGCACCGGCATGAACTTGTCGATGATCCCTCCCTGGGTGGTGGACTTGGTGGGCTTGGTGTGCCGCTTGGCGACGTTCACGCCCTCCACCACCACTCGGCCCTCGGCCGGCAGCGCCCGGATCACCTCTGACCGGTGGCCCTTGTACTTGCCCGTTCGAACGACCACCCGGTCACCCTTGTGGATCCGCATCACAGCACCTCCGGAGCCAGCGACACGATGCGCATGAACTTCTTGTCGCGCAGCTCGCGACCCACGGGGCCGAAGATGCGGGTCCCCCGGGGCTGCTGCTGGTCGTTTATGAGCACGGCGGCGTTCTCGTCGAACCGGATGTAGCTGCCGTCGGGGCGGCGCTTCTCCTTCTTCGTCCTCACCACCACGCAGCGCACCACGTCGCCCTTCTTCACCGCCGCACCCGGGATGGCGTCCTTCACCGTGGCGACGAACACGTCGCCGATGCTCGCGTAGCGGCGACGGGATCCCCCGAGCACCCTGATGCAGAGCACCTCTTTGGCGCCCGAATTGTCGGCCACCCGCAGCCGGGACTCCTGCTGGATCACCGCGCACGCTCCGTGACCTCGGTCAACCGCCACCGCTTGAGCTTGGACAGCGGTCGGGTCTCGGTCACCCGGACCCGGTCACCGACCTTGGCGGTGCCCTCGGCGTCGTGCACGTACAGCCGCTTCGTCCGCTGCACCGTCTTGCGATAGCGGGGATGGCGGACCCGGTCGACGACCGCGACCACCACCGTGGCGTCCATGGAGTCCGACACCACGATCCCCTCGCGCACCTTCCTCCGGTTCGGCCTGGCCTCCGACGGCTCTCCCTTGGTCTGGTCGACCATCAGGACACCTCCTCCTCGTCATCCCGGCCGCCGGCAGACGCCTCGGCTCCGACGTCACCGGCCTGAACGGCGACGTCGTCACCGGCGTCGTGGTCGTGGTCGGCGTCGTGGTCGTGGTCGGCGTCGTGGTCGTGGTCGGCGTGCGCCGCCCGGGCCGCCGTCTCGGCCTCGGCCTCGGCCGCCAGGTGGGCGCGGGCGGTCTCCTGCTGGTCGGTCGTGGGAGCCACGAAGGTTCCCTCGGCCTCGGCTATCTCCCGCTCGCGCAGGACCGTGAGCACCCGCGCCACGTCCCGGCGGACGTGGCCGAGGCGCGCCGGGTTGTCCAGCTGGCCCGTGGCCATCTGGAACCGCAGGTTGAAGAGCTCCTTGCGCGACTCGTCGAGCCGTGCTCGGAGCTCGACCGGGTCCAGCACCGCGAGATCGGTGGCTCTGGCCATCAGACCTGCACCTCCGCCACGCCGTGCGTGCCGGGACGGACCACGAACCGGGCCTTCATCGGGAGCTTCTGGATGGCCCGCTCCATGGCGGCCCGGGCCAGGTCGGGCTCGACCCCCGCCAGCTCGAAGAGGATCCGGCCCGGGCGGACGACCGCCACCCAGTGCTCGGGGTTCCCCTTGCCCGACCCCATGCGGGTCTCCGCCGGCTTCTGCGTGACGGGCTTGTCGGGGAAGACCCGGATCCAGACCTTCCCGCCACGGCGGACGTGGCGGGTCATGGCGATCCGGGCCGCCTCGATCTGGCGGGCGGTGATCCACCCGGGCTCGAGAGCCTGGATCCCGAAGTCGCCGAACGTCACGATCGTGCCGCCCTTGGCCGCGCCGTTCAGCCGGCCACGCTGCTGCTTGCGGTGCATCACCTTGCGAGGCATCAGCATGGTCAGTCCTCCCTGCGGAAGTGCGGCGTCTCGCGGTGCTCGTGGCGGCTCCGCCGCTCGATCTCCTCTTCCTCGGCCAGACGCCGCTCGAGCGCGTCGGGCACGGCCGGAGGAGCGATCAGATCGGCGACCGGCGTCCCGGGCACCTCCTCGGCGCCGTCCTCGCCGTCGCCGCCGAGCTCGGCGGCGACGGCGTCCGGAAGCCGGTCGGCCGGCTCCACGTCACCGACCACCGCGCCGGGCTCGACGACGTCGGGCGCCGCCGTCCCGTCCGCGGGCGCCACCTCGTCGCCCGGCTCCGCCGTCCCGGGCTCGGGCTGGTCGAGCCGGCGGCGCCCGCCCCCTGCGGTGATCAACCGGCGCGGGCGGCCCTGCCCCGAGGTCTCCCCGACGGCCATCGCCGCCTCACGGGTGATCTTGTCGTCGACCGACACCTTGTACGGGAGGATGTCTCCCTTGTAGATCCACACCTTCACGCCGACCCGGCCCGAGGTCGTCTTCGCCTCACGGAACCCGTAGTCGATGTCGGCCCGGAGGGTGTGGAGCGGCACCCTGCCCTCGCGGTAGGACTCCTTGCGGGACATCTCGGAACCACCGAGGCGGCCCGAGCACTGAACCCGGACTCCCTGGGCGCCCGCCTTCTGCACGGTCTGGATCGCCCGCTTCATCGCCCGCCGGAACGCCACCCGGCGCACCAGCTGGTCGCAGATGCCCTGCGCGATGAGGGCCGCGTCGAGCTCGGGCTGCTTGATCTCCTGGATGTTGAGCTGGATCCGGTTCTGGAGCCCGGTGATCTCCTCCAACGTCTTCTTCAACCGGTCGGCCTCGGAGCCCCGGCGCCCGATCACGATGCCGGGCCTGGCCGTGTGGATGTCCACCCTCAGCCGATCACGGGTGCGCTCCACCTCAATCCGGCTGACCGCGGCCGCCTCGAGCTGGGTCATGAGGAAATCGCGGATCTTCCAGTCCTCCACGACGAAGTCGCGGTAGTGGCGCTCTTCGAACCACCGGGACTTCCAGTCGGTGGTGACGCCGAGGCGGAACCCGTAGGGGTTGACCTTCTGACCCATCTACTTGCCTTCTTCCTCGTCTTCGTCTTCGGCCGGCGTGGAGGTCTCGATCGTCCCGGGTTCAGCAGCCGCTCCCACCTCGTCGGCCGTCTCGTCGGTGGCTCCGACGTCTCCGTCCGCAGCTGCCGACGAGCTGGTTCCCGCCTTCGCCGCAGCCTCCGCAGCTTCCGCCTCCTCGGCCACCGCAGCCTCGGCCGCAGCCTCCGCAGCCGCCGCCTCCTCGGCCACCTGCTCCTGCGCGGCACGCCGCCGGGACAGTCGGCCGGACAGATCGGCCCGGCGGCGTGACTCGGCCACCCGGCGGGACCGGCCGCCGCCCATCGCATCGCGCTGCGCCCGGCGCCGGGCCAGGCGCTCGTCGGGCAGGCGGCTCACGATGACCGTGATGTGGCAGCTCCGCTTGCGGATACGGGTGGCCCGCCCCCGCGCCCGGGGCCGCCAGCGCTTCAGCGTGGCCCCCTCGTCGGCGAAACAGGCCGACACGTACAGGTCCTCGGGATCCTGCCCGTCGTTGTGGACGGCGTTCGCCACGGCGGAGGCGAGCACCCCGCCGATGACGGCGGCGGCCGAACGCTCGGTGGTGCGGAGCAGCTCGGCCGCCCGGCCCACCTCTTCGTTGCGGATCAGGTCGAGGACCTGGCGGGCCTTGCTGGCCGACATCCGCGAATGCCGCAGGACGGCCTTCGTCCCCGGACGCTCGTTGGTCTTGAGCCCGGTCATCTCAGCGTCTCCCCGCCCGTTCCTGTCCGGCGTGGTAGCGGAAGGTCCGCGTCGGCGCGAACTCACCCAGCTTGTGGCCCACCATGGACTCCGTCACGTACACGGGAACGTGCCGGCGGCCGTCGTGCACGGCAATGGTGTGCCCGACCATGTCGGGGATGATGGTCGAACGGCGGGACCAGGTCTTGATGACCCGCTTCTCCCCGCTCGCGTTCAGGACGTCCACCTTCTTCAACAGGTGGTCGTCGACGAACGGGCCCTTCTTCAGGCTACGCGGCATTTGGACAGCGACCCCCGGCTACCTTCGGGCCCCGCGCGTGCGGCGGCGGCGGACGATCATCTTGTCGGAATCCTTGTGGCGGGCTCGCGTCCGCCCTTCCGGCTGTCCCCACGGGGAGACAGGGTGCCGGCCACCGGAGGACTTGCCTTCGCCGCCGCCCAGAGGGTGATCGACCGGGTTCATGGCCACACCACGGGTCTGGGGGCGCACGCCCTTCCACCGGTTCCGTCCGGCCTTGCCGATCTTCACGAGCTCCGCTTCGGCGTTGCCGACGACACCCAGGGTGGCCCGGCAGTCGATGGACACCCGCCGCATCTCGGTCGACGGGAGCCGCAGCGTGGCGAACGGCCCGTCCTTGGCGACCAGCTGAATGCTCATACCGGCGCCTCGGGCCATCTTGCCGCCCCCTCCGGGCCGCAGCTCGACGTTGTGGACCACCGAGCCCACGGGGATGTAGCGCATCGGCAGCGCGTTGCCGGGCCGGATCTCGGCTCCCTGCCCGTTCTGGAGCAGGTCGCCGACCTTCACGCCGGCGGGGGCCAGGATGTAGCGCTTCTCGCCGTCGAGGTAGTGGAGCAACGCGATCCGGGCGTTCCGGTTCGGGTCGTACTCGATCTGGGCGACCTTGGCCGGGATCCCGTCCTTGTCCCGCCGGAAGTCGACGATCCGGTACTGGCGCTTGTGACCACCGCCCCGGTGACGGGCCGTCTTACGGCCGAGGTTGTTCCGGCCGCCCGAGCCCGGGCTGGGGGCCAGCAGGGACCGCTCGGGGCTGTCGCGGGTGATCTCGGCGAAGTCGGAGACGGTCTGGAACCGCCGGCCGGGACTTGTGGGTTTGCGTGATCGAAGCGCCATGAGGGTTCCCTGCTCAGCTCTCGAAGAGGTCGATCTTGTCGCCGGAGTGCAGCGTCACCATCGCCCGCTTGGTGTCGGAACGGCGGCCGGCGGTGTTGGTCTTGCGGTTCCGGGTGGCCTTGCCCTTGCGATTGAGGGTGTTGACCTTTCGGACGCGCACGCCGAAGGCCTTCTCGACCGCATGACGGACGTCGATCTTCGTTGCCCGGGGGTCGACGACGAAGACGTAGACGTTCTGGTTCATCAACGAATAGGTCTTCTCCGACACGACCGGCCGGATCAGGACGGACGTCGCCTCACGCATCGCTCTCGCCTCCGCTCGCATCGCTCCCGGCACCGGCCGCGCCCGAGGCACCTGCGGCGGTCTCCGGGGCCGGGGCGCCGGGCAGGGTCTCGTCGCTGAACACGATCCAGTCGTTGCGAAGGACGTCGTAGGCCGACAGCTCGCCCACCCGGACGACCTGCACCTTCTGGAGGTTGGCGAAGGACCGCTCCACCACCACGTCCGACTCGCCGAGCACCACCAGCACCCGGTCGGACAGGCTCAGGGCGGCCAGGGCGGCCACGGCGTCCTTGGTCCGCGGTGCGTCCCAGCCCCAGTGGTCGATCAGGGCGATCCTGCCGCCCTCGGCCCGGTCGGACAGGGCCGAGCACAGGGCCAGGCGCACCATCTTCTTCGGGGTCCGCTGCCGGTAGCTCCGGGGCTTGGGGCCCAGGGCGATGCCCCCTCCGGACCAGTTCGGCGCCCTGGTCGAGCCCTGTCGGGCCCGGCCCGTCCCCTTCTGGCGGAAGGGCTTGGCGCCACCTCCGCGCACCTCGGCACGGGTCTTGGTGGACTGGGTCCCCGAACGGGCGGCGGCCAGTTGGGCGGTGACCACCTGGTGCAGGACCGCGGCATTCGGGACGATGCCGAACACCGACGGCTCGAGGTCCACCCTGCCCAGGTCGGCGCCGGTCACGTCGCGCCGGGTCACCGTCCGCACCTGGGCCGCCGGGCGGTCCTTGCGGACCGGGCCCCGGAGCTTCCGGATCACGCCGCCCTCTGAGGTTGCCACTGCGGTCATCGGGACCGCCCGGCCTTGGGGGTCGGCACCTTCACGGAGTCACGGAGGACGACCATGCCGCCCCGGGCCCCCGGGATCGCCCCCTTCACGAGCACGAGCTCGCGCTCGGCATCGGCCGACACGATCTGAAGGTTGAGAGCGGTCACCTGCCGGCCACCGGTGCGCCCGGCCATCTTGGTCCCCTTGAACACCCGCGAGGGCGTGGCGCACGCTCCGACCGAGCCGGGGGCCCGATGGTGCTTGTGGTTGCCGTGGGACGCCCCTTGGCCCTTGAAGTTGTGCCGCTTCATCCCCCCGGCGAACCCCTTCCCCTTGCTCACGGCGATGGCGTCGACCCGCTCGCCGGCGGTCCACCGGTCGACCGTCAGCTCCTGCCCGACCTCGAACTCGCTGATGTCGTCGAGCCGCAGCTCCACCAGCCGGCGTCCCGGGTCGACCCCTGCCGCCTCGAAGTGACCGAGCTCGGGCTTGGTGAGCGTGGAGCTGCGCCGGAAACCCCAGGTCACCTGCAGCGCGGCGTAGCCGTCGCGCTCGGGGGTCTTCACCTGCACCACCCGCACGGGCGCGACCCGCAGCACCGTCACCGGTATGGCGCGGTTCTGGTCGTCCCAGATCTGGGTCATGCCGACCTTCTCGCCGACGATCGCCTTGGTTGCCACGTGCTTTGGGCTCTCCCTGATGGTGCGCACGGCTCCCGTGCGCACGCCAACGCTCCGCCCGGGATCCCCGAGCGGAGCGCTCGAATGTTTCGGTCCGAGGTCCCCGACGGCCTTGGCGGCCGGCCGGGCGCTCGAACACGTCGGATTATGGTCAGGCACCGGGTGTCCCCGGGCCTTCGGGCCGAGAACCGGCCCGATCGATGAGGCTACACCAACGGGGAGGCCGTCGCCAGAGGCGGCGGCGGGCGCCCCGTCAGGCGTTCTGGATCTTGATCTCGATATCGACGCCGGCCGGCAGATCGAGGCGCTGGAGCGAGTCGACCGTCTTCGGCGTGTGCTCGACGATGTCCACCAGACGCTTGTGAACCCGCATCTCGAAGTGCTCGCGGCTGTCCTTGTACTTGTGGGGCGAGCGGATCACGGTGTACCGGTGCTTGTCGGTCGGCAAGGGCACCGGCCCCTGCACCTTGGCGTTGGTGCGCAGGACCGTCTGGACGATCTTTTCGGTGGACTGGTCGAGGATCTCGTGATCGTAGGCCTTCAGCCGGATCCTGATCTTCTGTCGGGGGGCGTCGGCCATGGTGATCCTCTCGCTGCTGGTCTCGTTCGCGCTTACTTGAGGATCTTGGTGACTCGGCCCGAGGCCACCGTGCGGCCACCCTCGCGGATGGCGAACCGGAGACCCTCGTCCATGGCGATCGGCTTGCCGAGCTCCACCGTCATCTCCGTGTTGTCCCCGGGCATGACCATCTCGGTCCCCTCGGGGAGGCTGATCGTCCCGGTCACATCGGTGGTCCGGAAGTAGAACTGCGGCCGGTAGTTGGTGAAGAACGGCTTGTGACGGCCACCCTCCTCCTTGTTCAGGACGTACACCGTCGCCTCGAAGTTGGTGTGGGGGGTGATCGATCCCGGCTTGCAGAGGACCTGCCCGCGCTCGACGTCCTCCTTCTTCGTGCCTCGGAGAAGGGCACCGATGTTGTCCCCGGCCCGACCCTCGTCGAGCAGCTTGCGGAACATCTCCACCCCGGTGACCGTGGTCTTCTGCGTGTCGCGCAGGCCGACGATCTCGACCTCCTCGCCGACCTTCACGATGCCCTGCTCCACCTTGCCGGTCACCACGGTGCCCCGCCCGGTGATGGACATGACGTCCTCCACCGGCATGAGGAAGGGCTTGTCGACGTCGCGCTCGGGCTCGGGGATGTAGGAGTCGACGGCCTCCATCAGCTCGAGGATCTTGGGCGTCCACTCGGGGTCGCCCTCGAGTGCCTTCAGCGCGCTGACCCGCACGATCGGGGTGTCGTCGCCGGGGAACTCGTAGTCGTTGAGGAGCTCCCGAACCTCGAGCTCCACCAGGTCGAGCAGCTCCTCGTCGTCGACCATGTCGGCTTTGTTGAGGGCCACCACGATGTAGGGCACGCCGACCTGGCGGGCCAGGAGCACGTGCTCCCGGGTCTGGGGCATGGGGCCGTCGGCGGCGGACACGACCAGGATCGCCCCGTCCACCTGGGCGGCGCCGGTGATCATGTTCTTGATGTAGTCGGCGTGGCCCGGCATGTCGACGTGGGCGTAGTGCCGGTTCGCCGTCTCGTACTCCACGTGGGCGATGGAGATCGTGATGCCCCGCTGCTTCTCCTCGGGCGCCTTGTCGATCTGGTCGAACGGCGTGAAGGCCGTGTTGGGGTTGCTCTCCGACAGGACCTTGGTGATGGCCGCCGTGAGCGTGGTCTTGCCATGGTCGATATGACCCATCGTTCCCACGTTGACATGGGGCTTCGTGCGCTCGAACTTCTTTTTGGCCATCTGCGGGACTACTCCCTGATCTCGGACGGACCCCCTAGGGCCCGCCGCGGCGGTCACCCGCCGCCTCCTCGTTTGGTAAAGCTTGCAACCGCGACGATATCGACCCGGCGCCCGACGCCGGGCAACCGTGCGGCCCGGCTCGCCTACTCCCCGTGGGCCCGAGCGACGATCTCCTTGGCGATCGAGTCGGGAACCTCGTTGTAGGCGTGGAATTGCATCGTGTACGTGGCACGACCCTGCGTGCGCGAACGCAGGTCAGTAGCGTAGCCGAACATGTCGGCCAGGGGAACCTGGGCTCGGATGACGTGGCTGCTGCCCCGCTGCTCCATCCCCTCCACCCGCCCCCGGCGGGACGAGAGGTCCCCGATCACGTCGCCCATGTAGTCCTCGGGGGTGACGACCTCAACGGCCATCACGGGCTCGAGGAGGACCGGGGACGCCGCCCGGGCGGCCTTCTTCACCGCCATGGAGCCGGCGATCTTGAACGCCATCTCCGACGAGTCGACGTCGTGGTAGGACCCGAACGTGAGCAGGACCCGGACGTCGACCATGGGATACCCGGCCACGACGCCCGAGGTCAGGGCCTCCTGGATGCCGGCGTCGACCGAGGGGATGTACTCCTTCGGGATGACCCCGCCGGTGATCTTGTCGACGAACTCGTACCCGCCGCCGGGGCCCGTCGGCTCGAGGCTGATCACGACGTGGCCGTACTGGCCCCGGCCGCCGGTCTGGCGGATGTAGCGCTCTTCGATCTTCTCCACCGGCTTGCGGATCGTCTCGCGGTAGGCGACCTGGGGCTTCCCCACGTTGGCGTCCACGCTGAACTCGCGCAGCATCCTGTCGACCAGGACCTCGAGGTGGAGCTCGCCCATCCCCGAGATGACCGTCTGACCCGTCTCCTCGTCGGAGCGGACCCGGAAGGTCGGGTCCTCTTCCGACAGCGAGTAGAGCGCCTTGGACAGCTTGTCCTGGTCCGCCTTGGTCTTGGGCTCCACCGCGACGTGGATCACCGGCTCGGGGAACGTGAGCTCCTCCAGCACGATCGGATGGCCCGGGTCCGAGAGCGTGTCCCCGGTGGTGGTCTGCTTCAGGCCGACGGCGGCCACGATGTCCCCGGCGAAGATGGCGTCCTTGTCCTCGCGGTGGTTGGCGTGCATCTGCAGGAGCCGGCCCACCCGCTCCCGCTTGTCCTTGGTCGTGTTGGTGACCGTCCCGCCCTTGCGCAGGGTCCCCGAGTACACCCGCAGGTAGGTCAGCTTGCCCACGAAGGGGTCGGTCATGATCTTGAAGGCCAGCGCGGAGAACGGCGCGTCGTCGTCGGGGAGCCGCTCCGTGAGGTCCTCGGGCTTCCCGGGAAGGTGCCCCGGGGTGGGCGGGAGGTCGAGCGGGCTGGGCAGGTAGTCGACCACCGCGTCCAACATGGGCTGGACGCCCTTGTTCTTGAAGGCCGAGCCGCAGAGGACCGGGACGACCTCGCTGGCAAGGGTGGCGGTCCGCAGGGCCCGGCGGAGGTCGTCGGCCGTGATGGCCTCGTCCGCCAGGAACTTCTCCATGATCCCGTCGTCGTAATTGGAGAGGACGTCGACGAGCTGGTGACGGGCGTCCTCGGTCTCGCCGGCCAGCTCGGCGGGAACGTCCTCCTCCTCCCACTTCTCGCCCATACCGTCTTCCCAGACCAGGGCCCGCCGGCCCAGCACGTCGACCACGCCCCGGAAGTCGGCTTCGGCGCCGATCGGCAACTGCACGACGGCCGGCGTGGCGTCGAGGCGGTCGCGGATCATCTCGACCGTGCGCCCGAAGTCCGCACCGACCCGGTCCATCTTGTTCACGAAGCAGATCCGGGGGACCGAGTACTTGTTGGCCTGGCGCCACACGGTCTCGGTCTGGGGCTCCACCCCGGCCACCGCGTCGAAGACCGCCACGGCCCCGTCGAGCACCCGCAGGGAGCGCTCGACTTCCACCGTGAAGTCGACGTGGCCCGGCGTGTCGATGATGTTGATCCACGTGTCGCGCCACCGACAGGTGGTGGCCGCCGAGGTGATGGTGATGCCCCGCTCCTGCTCCTGCACCATCCAGTCCATGGTGGCTGCGCCCTCGTGGACCTCGCCGATCTTGTAGTTGCGCCCCGTGTAGTAGAGGATCCGCTCGGTCGTCGTGGTCTTGCCCGCGTCGATATGAGCCATGATCCCGATATTGCGGGTCCTGCCGAGCGGGAACTCGCGAATGGGAAGGGGGTCGGCCATGGTGCGCTACCTCAGGTCCTGCTGCTACCAGCGGTAGTGGGCGAAGGCCTTGTTGGACTCCGCCATCTTGTGCATGTCTTCCCTGCGCTTGACCGCCGCACCGATGCCGTTGGAGGCATCGAGGATCTCGTTGGCCAGCCGCTCCGCCATGGTCTTCTCGCGGCGCTGGCGGGAGAACCCGGTCAGCCACCGGATGGCCAGAGTGGTGGCCCGGCGGGGGCGGACTTCGATCGGGACCTGGTAGGTGGCGCCGCCGACCCGGCGGCTCTTCACCTCGAGCTCGGGGCGCGTGTTCTCCACCGCCCGCTTGAGCACGGCGACCGGGTCCGAGCCGGCCCGTTCGGCGACGAGCTCGAGCGAGCCGTACACGATGCGCTCGGCGAGCGTGCGCTTGCCGCGGCTCAGCACCTTGTTCACCACCTGGGTCACCAGCACGGACCGGTAGACCGGGTCAGGCTGGAGCTCGCGCCGTTGGGCAGGTCCGTTCCGGGGCATCAGGACTCCTTCTTGGCTCCGTAGCGGCTCCGCGCCTGGTTCCGCTCGCGGACACCCGACGTGTCGAGCGCCCCCCTGATCACCTTGTACCGGACGCCGGGGAGGTCCTTCACCCGCCCGCCGCGGACCAGGACGATCGAGTGCTCCTGGAGGTTGTGGCCCACGCCGGGGATGTACGCGGTCACCTCGGCGCCGCTCGTCAACCGCACGCGTGCCACCTTGCGCAACGCGGAGTTCGGCTTCTTCGGCGTGGTCGTGTAGACGCGGGTGCAGACGCCACGCCGCTGGGGCGCGCCTCGCAGAGCCGGGGTCTTGGTCTTGGTTACCTTGGCCTGCCGTCCTTTGCGGACCAGCTGGGCGATCGTGGGCACGCGCTACCTCTAACTCGTGGAGTTCCGGGATGACAACGGAGCCGAGCGGAGCGCGCAAGAGGCAGCGCCACACGGCTGATCAATGCTACGGCACCAGGGTCGATCGGGCAAGCGCCTGCCCGCCCGATCGACCCGGCTCACGCGCCGGCTTCGAGCGGATTCTGCTGGACGCCCCCGGCAGCGGTTCCCGCCGCGGGGACGCCCTCGCCGTCGGCGGTCGGTGCCGCACCGAGCCAGCTGGCGTCGATGGACGGGTCGAAGGGGTCGTCGCCGATCCCCTCCCCGCCGACGTCCCGCAGCCAGGCGGCCAGGTCCTCGGTCTCGGACGCTCCGGAGCCGATGGCCCAGAACGGAAGGGCTTCGGCGTCGGGCATCTCCAGGTTGATCGAGCGGTAGCGCTCCATCCCGGTACCGGCAGGGATGAGCTTGCCGATGATGATGTTCTCCTTCAGCCCGAAGAGCTGGTCCGAGCGGCCTTCGATGGCCGCCTCGGTCAGGACCCGGGTCGTCTCCTGGAACGAGGCGGCCGACAACCAGCTGTCGGTGGCCAGCGAGGCCTTGGTGATGCCCATGAGCTCGGGCCGTCCCTCGGCCGGGCGCTTGCCCTCCTCCACCAGCTGGCGATTGACCTCGGCGTAAATCTGGTTGTCCACCCGCTCCCCGGGGAGGAACGGCGCCTCGCCCGGCTCGGCCACGAGCACCCGGCGGAGCATCTGGCGCACGATCAGCTCGATGTGCTTGTCGTGAATGGACACACCTTGGTCCCGGTAGACCTTCTGCACCTCCTCCACCAGGTACTGCTGGGTCTCGCGGATCCCCTTCACCTCCAGCAGCTCCTTCGGGTCCTTCGGGCCCTCGACGAGCGCGTCGCCCGCGGCGACGTCCTGGCCGTCGACGACCTCCAGATGGGCCCGGACCGCCACCACCACCGATTCCTCGGTGCCGTCGTCGGCGACCACGGTGATCCGGCGGCCGTTCTCCTCGTCGTCCAACCGGGCGACCCCGCTGTGACGGGCGAGGACCGCCGCCCCCTTGGGGGTACGCGCCTCGAAGAGCTCGACCACCCGGGGCAGGCCGTGGGTGATGTCCTCACCCACGATGCCGCCGGTGTGGAAGGTCCGCATGGTCAGCTGCGTGCCCGGCTCGCCGATCGACTGGGCGGCGATCACGCCGACCGCCTCGCCCAGCTCGATCATGTTGCCCGTGGCCAGCGATTGGCCGTAGCAGGCCGCGCAGATCCCGTGAGCCGCCTCGCAGGTCAGCACCGAGCGGGTCCGGATGCGGGTGACACCCGGGTCGTCGCGCAGCTGCGCCACGATCTCGTCGGTCAACATGGTCCCGGGCGCCAGCTTGGACTTGTCCGACAGCGTCACCGGCTCCACAAGCAGGCGTCCGTACGCCCTCGTCTCGAGGTAGCTCCTCCGGCCGGGGCCGTCGGGCTCGACGTCCTCGATCCAGATCCCCCGCACCGTGCCGCAGTCGTCCTCGCGGACGATCAGCTCCTGGGCCACGTCGACCAGACGACGGGTCAGGTAGCCCGAGTCGGCGGTGCGGAGCGCCGTGTCGGCGAGCCCCTTGCGGGCACCGTGGGTGGAGATGAAGTACTCGAGCACCGACAGGCCCTCACGGAACGAGGACTTGATCGGGCGGGGGATCATCTCGCCCCGGGGGTTGGAGACCAGCCCCTTCATACCGGCGATCTGGCGGATCTGCTGGGCGTTCCCCCGGGCTCCCGAGTCGACCATCATGTCGAGCGGGTTGAACGACAGGGTGGAGAGCGTCTGCTCCATCGCCCGGCCGACCTCCGAGTTCGCCGAGGTCCAGATCTCTATCTCCTTCTGGCGCCGCTCGTCGTCGGTGATGATGCCCCGCTTGAACTGGTTCTCCGCCTTCTCCGCCTCTTTTTCGTAGCGGTCGAGGATGAGCTGCTTGTCCGGAGGGGTGCGGACGTCGTCGATGGAGATGGTCAGGCCGGACTGGGCGGCGAAGCGGAATCCCAGCGCCTTGATCTTGTCGAGGCTGCCGGCCACCACGTACTTGGGATGGGTTGCCGCCAGCTCCTCCACGATCACGCCGACCGGCACGTTGCGCTTGCCCACGACCTCGTTGACGTAGCGAAAGCCCTCGGGAAGCGCCTCGTTCAGGAAGACCCGGCCCGGGGTGGTATCGACCGAGAGCCGGTCCTGCTCGGGGTCGGGGACGGCACCGGCCGACTCGAGCCGGGCCGCCAACGACGAGCCGGCCAGGGGGCGCAGGACGATCCGCGCATGCAGGTCGATGTCCCCCGCGTCGAATGCGGCCTGGATCTCGTGGGAGTGCCGGAAGGCACGACCCTCGCCCTTGGCGCCGTCGACGGCCAGCGTGAGGTAGTAGGCCCCGAACACCATGTCCTGGGTGGGCACGGTGATCGGGCGTCCGGTGGCCGGCGACAGGATGTTGTTCGCCGAGAGCATCAGCACCCGGGCCTCGGCCTGGGCCTCGGCCGACAGGGGCAGGTGGACCGCCATCTGGTCCCCGTCGAAGTCGGCGTTGAACGCCGTGCAGACCAGCGGGTGGACCTGAATGGCCTTGCCCTCCACCAGCACCGGCTCGAACGCCTGGATCCCCAGGCGGTGGAGCGTAGGTGCGCGGTTCAGCAGCACCGGGTGCTCCCGGATGACGCCCTCCAGCACGTCCCACACCTGGGGACGGCGCCGTTCGACCATCCGCTTGGCCGACTTGATGTTCTGCGCCAGCTCGGCGTCGACCAGCCGCTTCATGACGAAGGGCTTGAAGAGCTCGAGCGCCATCAGCTTCGGGAGACCGCACTGATGGAGCAGGAGGGTCGGTCCGATCACGATGACCGAGCGCCCCGAGTAGTCGACGCGCTTGCCCAGCAGGTTCTGGCGGAACCGCCCCTGCTTCCCCTTCAGCATGTCCGAGAGGCTCTTGAGCGGACGGTTGCCCGGTCCGGTGACCGGCCGGCCGCGGCGGCCGTTGTCGAACAGCGCGTCGACGGCCTCCTGGAGCATCCGCTTCTCGTTGTTGATGATGATCTCGGGGGCGCCCAGGTCGAGCAGCCGCTTCAGCCGGTTGTTGCGGTTGATGACCCGGCGGTAGAGGTCGTTGAGGTCCGACGTGGCGAACCGCCCCCCGTCGAGCTGGACCATCGGCCGCAGGTCCGGCGGGATGACCGGAACGGCCTCGAGGATCATGGCCCGGGGGTCGTTGACCCGGCGTCCGTGGTCGTCCCGGCGGTTGAACGCGGTCACGATCTTGAGGCGCTTGATGACCTTCTGGCGCCGCTGCGTCGAGAGCGGGCGGCGACCGTCGGTCGCGTCGATCATGGCGCGGAGCTTGATCTCCTCGGCGTCGAGGTCGATGCGGTCGATGAGGCGCTGGATGGTCTCGGCCCCCATGCCGCCCTCGAAGTAGTCGTCGTAACGGACCCGCAGCTCCCGCCAGAGCAGCTCGTCCTCCACGATCTTGCGGGCATGGAGGTTGCGGAACTCGTCGAGGGACCTCTGGGCCAGCTCCACCTCGTCCTGGGCCCGGTCCCGGACCCCGGTGATCTCCTTCTCGACGGCGCGCTGGCGGGCCTTCACCTCGGCCTCGCGGGCGCCCTCCTTCTCGAGCTGGGCCAGCTCCTCCTCGAGCGCCTTGAACCGGCGGTCGACCTCGAGGTCACGCCGGCGCTCGATGTCGCCGATCTCCTCGGCGAGCTCGGCCTCGAGATTGGGCAGGTCCTCGTGCCTCTTCTCCTCGTCGACCCAGGTGACCAGGTTGGCGGCGAAGTAGATGACCTTCTCGAGCTGCTTGGCCTTGAGCTCCTCGCGCGCCTCGGTGCCCATGAGGAGGTAGGCGAGCCAGCTCCGGGTGCCCCGGAGGTACCAGATGTGCACGACAGGGGCCGCCAGCTCGATGTGGCCCATCCGCTCGCGCCGGACCTTGGACCGGGTGACCTCCACACCGCACCGCTCGCAGATGATCCCCTTGAAGCGGACGCGCTTGTACTTGCCGCAGTAGCACTCCCAGTCCTTGGTGGGCCCGAAGATCTTCTCGCAGAAGAGGCCGTCCTTCTCGGGACGCAGCGTCCGGTAGTTGATCGTCTCCGGCTTCTTCACCTCGCCGTTGGACCAGCCCCGGATCGAGTCCCCGGTGGCCAGGCCGATCCGCAATTGGTCGAACGTGTTCACGTCGAGCGCCATTACGAGAAGCTCCTCTCTGCGGCGCGCCGCTCGTCCTCCTCGTCCGACCCGCGTTCAGGCCGGCTGATGTCGATGCCGAGCTCCTCGGCCGTGCGGAACACGTCCTCGTCGATCTCGTGCATCTCGATCTCCGCTCCGTCGACCGCGAGGACCTCCACGTCGAGGCAGAGCGACTGCATCTCCTTGATCAACACCTTGAAGCTCTCGGGGATCCCCGGCTCGGGGATGTTCTCCCCCTTCACGATGGCCTCGTACACCTTCACCCGGCCGAGCACGTCGTCCGACTTGATGGTCAGCAGCTCCTGCAGGGCGTAGGCGGCCCCGAAGGCCTCCAGCGCCCAGACCTCCATCTCCCCGAACCGCTGGCCGCCGAACTGGGCCTTCCCACCCAACGGCTGCTGGGTGATCATCGAGTAGGGGCCGGTCGAGCGGGCGTGGATCTTGTCGTCGACCAGGTGCGCGAGCTTGAGGATGTAGACGTAGCCGACCGAGATCGGGTTGTCGTACTGCTCGCCCGTCCGGCCGTTGAACAGGACCGCCTTGCCCGTCGGCTTGATCTGAACGGTCTCGTCCGCCGAGTCCGGCTTCAGGGTCTCGAAGAGCTTCTGGATGGTCGGGTGCTTGCCGGCGTCCTCCTCCTCGTCCCAGTGGGCACCGTCGAAGACCGGGGTGGCCACCCAGGCGGCCGGCTGGGTGCGGGGCCGGGTCTTGCGCTGCGCACCGTCGCCCCGGCCGCTGGTGCCTGCGTCCTCGGCCGTCTCGAGTCCCTGCCACCCGTGGCGTGCGGCATACCCGAGATGGGACTCCAACACCTGGCCGACGTTCATCCGGCTGGGCACGCCCAGCGGGTTCAGGATGATGTCGACCGGGGTCCCGTCCTCGAGGAACGGCATGTCCTCCACCGGCAGGATCTTCGAGATGACCCCCTTGTTCCCGTGACGACCGGCGAGCTTGTCGCCCTCCGAGATCTTCCGCTTCTGCGCCACGTACACCCGCACCAGCTGGTTCACGCCGGGCGGCAGCTCGTGCGAGTCGTCGCGGGAGAAGACGCGGACGTCGATCACCTTGCCGGACTCGCCGTGGGGGACCTTGAGGCTGGTATCGCGCACCTCGCGGGCCTTCTCGCCGAAGATGGCCCGCAGGAGCCGCTCCTCGGGCGTCTGCTCGGTCTCCCCCTTGGGCGTGACCTTGCCGACCAGCACGTCCCCCGCGTCGACCTCCGCGCCGACCCGGATGATCCCGCGCTCGTCGAGGTCGGCGAGGATCTCCTCCGAGAGGTTCGGGATGTCGCGGGTGATCTCCTCGGCCCCGAGCTTCGTGTCGCGGGCGTCGACCTCGTGCTCCTCGATGTGGATGGAGGTCAGCACGTCGTCGCGCACCAGGCGCTCGGAGAGGATGATCGCGTCCTCGTAGTTGTAGCCCTCCCACGGCATGAAGGCGACCAGCAGGTTCTTGCCCAGCGCCAGCTCACCGTTGTGGGTGGAAGGTCCGTCGGCCAGCAGGTCCCCGAGGGCCACGCTCTGCCCCTCGGCGACGAGGACCTTCTGGTTGATGCAGGTGTTCTGGTTGGATCGGCGGAACTTGGCCAGCCGGTAGATCTTCCGGGCGAGGGGATGGCCCAGCCGGTCCTTCTGACCGGGCCGGTACTCCACCACGATCTGGTCGCCGGTGACCTCCGAGACCACGCCGTCGCCCTCGGACAGCACGACGTCGCCGGCGTCGCGGGCCGCCCGTGCCTCCACGCCGGTCCCGATGTACGGGGCCTCGGGGACCACCAGGGGCACCGCCTGCTTCTGCATGTTGGCGCCCATCAGCGCACGGTTCGCGTCGTCGTGCTCGACGAAGGGGATGAGCGCCGTCGACACGGAGACGATCTGCTTCGGCGACACGTCCATCAGGTCGACCTCGGAGGGGGGAACGAAGTCGAGCTCGCTCGTGGTGCCGTAGGACGTGTTGGTCGCGCCGACCCGCACGCCGGTCCCTTGCGGGCCGCGGCGGACCAGCACGCGGTCCTCCGTGAACTGGCCCACGTCGTCGATGGCGGTGTTGGCCTGGGCGATGACGTGCTCTTCTTCCTCGTCCGCGGCGAAGTACACGACGTCGTCGGTCACCCGCCCGTCCACCACCCGGCGGTAGGGGGTCTCGATGAACCCGTACTCGTTCACCCGGGCGTAGGTGGCCAGGGCGCCGATCAGGCCGATGTTGGGGCCCTCCGGCGTCTCGATCGGGCACATCCGCCCGTAGTGGGAGCTGTGGACGTCACGGACCTCGAAGCCGGCCCGCTCACGCGAGAGGCCGCCCGGTCCGAGCGCCGACAGCCGCCGCTTGTGGGCCAGGCCCGACAGCGGGTTGTTCTGGTCCATGAACTGGCTCAGCTGGCTGGTCCCGAAGAACTCCTTCACCGCGGCGACCACCGGCCTGATGTTGATGAGCGTCTGGGGGGTGATGGCCTCGACGTCCTGGGTGGTCATGCGCTCTCGAACGACCCGCTCCATGCGCGAGAGGCCCACCCGGACCTGGTTCTGGATGAGCTCACCGACCGAGCGGATCCGCCGGTTGGCGAAGTGGTCCTGGTCGTCGATGCGGTACGTCGAGTCCCCATCGGCCATGTGGAGGGCCAGGTGGAGCATGTAGGTGGCCGACGCCAGGATCTCCGACGGGCTCAGCACCCCCTGGCCGGGGGCCGGGCGCTCCAGCTCGATGTCGAAGAGCTCGGAGATGCGTTCGATCTCGGGGCCGAGCTTCCGGTTCAACTTGTAGCGGCCGACCCGGGTCAGGTCGTAGCGCTTGGGATGGAAGAAGGCGTTCTCGAAGTACTGGCGGGCCGCCTCCACCGAGAGGGGCTCGCCCGGGCGGGCCCGCTTGTAGATCTCGAGCAGCGCCTCCTCGCGGGTCGGCGCGAGGCCGCGCTCCTTCTCCCACTGTCCGCTGAGGAACTCGAAGTGCCGGACGAAACGCTCGAGGAAGGCCTCCTCGCCGTAGCCGAGGGCGCGCAGGAGCACGAAGAGCGACAGGCGGCGCTTCCGGGCCACCCGGGCACCGGCCGTCACGTCACGCGAGGGCTTCGCCTCCACGTCGAGCTCGATCCACTCGCCCCGGTAGGGATGGATGGTCCCGGTGAAGATGGTCTTGGCATCACGGCCGGGTTGGAAGATGACGCCGGGCGACCGGACGAGCTGGCTCACCACGACCCGCTCCGTCCCGTTGACGATGAACGTGCCCCTGTCCGTCATCATCGGGAAGTCCCCCATGAAGACGGTCTGCTCCTTGATCTCCCCGGTGGTGGCGTTGAGGAACCGCGCCCGGACGAAGACCGGGGCGGCGTACGTCATGTCCTTCTCTTTGCACTCGTCCACCGAGAACTTGGGCGGTGGCCGGAGATCGGGGTCCGTGGGGTCGAACTCGAGCTCGAGGCTGAGCTGACCGGTGAAGTCCTCGATCGGACTGATGTCGTCGAACGCCTCGGCCAGGCCCTTGTCGAGGAACCACTTGAAGGAGTCGCGCTGGATCGAGATCAGATCCGGCAACGGCAGTGCTTCGTCGATGTTGGCAAAGCTGACGCGCTCGGGACTGCGGGACCGTGCAGGCAACGGCCTACTCCTCCCAGATGGGGTGCTGGCGGATCGAACGGGAACTGCTCAACTGCTGAAGGTGGACGAGATCGGGCCCGTTTTGGGTCCGGAAGGTAGCCGTCGCGCGCGCCATTCAGCCGCTAGCGCAGGCAAGAAGGGAGGAGAAACGCACGGCAACCCGAGAGCCTACCCTGAAAGAGGCCGGGACGCAACCCGCAGAACCGGAAGCTCTGGACCCACTCGATCGGGACTCCACCGTACGACTGGGCGACAGGTTAGGAGCTGCCACCCGGATCGTCAAGGATCCGCCCCGGCGGGAGCACCAGCCGGGGCGGGGCCCGGTTCGACGGGTCCCGCTGCTACTTGAGCTCGACCGTGGCGCCCGCACCCTCGAGCGCGGCCTTGGCCTTTTCGGCATCCTCCTTGCTGGCCCGCTCGAGCACCGCCTTCGGAGCGCTGTCGACGAGATCCTTCGCCTCCTTGAGTCCGAGGCTGGTCAGGGAGCGGACCTCTTTGATGACCTGGATCTTCTTGTCCCCGGCCCCGGTCAGCACGACGTCGAACTCGGTCTGCTCCTCTTCCGCGCCCGCCGCCTCACCACCGCCGGCCGCCGGCGCTGCGGCAACGGCGACCGGCGCTGCGGCCGTCACGCCGAACTTCTCCTCGAATTCCTTCAGCAGCTCGCTCAGCTCGAGCACCGAGAGCTCGCTGATGCCGTTGAGGATCTGATCCTTGGTAAGGCTCCCTGCCATGTTGCTTCCTTTCGTGATTCCGATCGATTCGGTCGTGGCCGTGCTGTCTACTGGTCAGGCGTGCTGTCCGCGGCGGTCAGCCGTCTGCGGGTGCCGCGGCCTCGGCGGGTGCGGCCTCGGCGTCTGTCTCTCGGGCCGCCTCCTGAGCCTCGGCGGGTGCGGCCTCGGCGTCTGTCTCTCGGGCCGCCTGCTGAGCCTCGGCGGGTGCGGCCTCGGCAGGTGCTTCTCGGATGCCTGCGTCCTCGACAGCCGCCGACGAAGCCTCCGCCTCCGGAGCGGCCGGAGCGGCGGCGCCACGGAGGTCGGCAAGGGCCGACAGCCCGTACGCCAGGTTCCGCGGGAGCGCCTCCATCAGGGCGCCCAGCTGGCGCATCGGCGCCGCGATGGCGCCGGCGATCCTCGCCAACAGCACCTCACGGGAGGGCAGGTCGGCCAGCGTGGCCAATTCGGCGGAAGAGAGCAGGTTCCCGTCGAGCAGGCCGCCCTTCACCACGAGGTGGGCGTTCGCCCGCGAGAAGTCCCGGAGCGCCTTGGCCACCGCGCTGACGTCGCCGTGCACGAAGGCGATGCCCGTCGGGCCGGCGAGAAGGGGCTCGAGCAACCGGTGCTCACCGTCGGCGACGGCGAGCCGGACCAGGGTGTTCTTGAAGATCTTGTAGTCGCCGCCCGCTGCCGTCAGGGTCTGGCGCAGCTGAGCCAGCTGGGCCACGGCCAGGCCACGGTACTCGGTGACGACCGAGGCCGAGGCGGCGGCGAGGCGCTCGCGCACCTCGTCGACCACTGCGACCTTCTCTGCTCGGGGACTGTCCATCGCGACCTCCTCGCGGCACGGTGGGGTGCCGGTGCCGGGATGACCCTCCCGGCTGCGGGGCCGATCCCTCCGGAGTGCGACGGACTCGGGCAGGCCCTTCGGGCTGCCTGGGTCGCCTCATCAGGCGGGCCCGGCTGGGCCCATTAGGCACCCGGGGGTGCACCGGAGGTCTGCGGCGTCTGTCTTCGTGCTCGCTGCGTGCTGGCTGGCGTGTTGCCCACGGCCGGCGAGCCGTCCCGGCACCCTAGTACGGCCGGGCCGGCCCCGCCATCCGGCATCCACCCGGCCCACCGGCGTCGCCCGCCCTCGGCCGGGTGCGGGGGGACGCTTTTACGGCCGGGCCGGGTGGGCGGCAGGTACGGCTCAGGCCGTGGCGGCCAGCTCCTCCTCCGTCTCGTGAATCCGGGCCGGGTCGATCCGGACTCCGGGGCCCATGGTCGACGAGACGGTGATCGTCCGCACGTAGCGGCCCTTCGCCGAAGCCGGCTTCGCCCGCTGGAGCTCGTCGAGCACGGCACCGATGTTGCCGAGCAGCTGTTCGTTGGCGAAGGAGACCTTGCCGACCGGCAGGTGGACGTTGCCCACCTTGTCGGTCCGGTACTCCACCCGGCCCGCCTTGAACTCCGCCACCGCCCGACCCACGTCGGTGGTGACCGTGCCCGTCTTCGGGTTCGGCATCAGGCCCCGCGGACCGAGCACCCGACCCAGCGTTCCCACCTTCCCCATGAGGTCCGGGGTGGCGATGGCCACGTCAAAGTCGAGGAAGCCCTCACCGGAGACACGAGCCACCAGGTCGTCGGCACCGACCACATCGGCTCCGGCGGCCCTCGCCTCGGCTGCCTGCTCGCCGGCGGCGAAGACGGCGACCCGGACCGTGCGCCCGGTACCGAAGGGCAGGGACAGGGTGCCGCGGACGATCTGGTCCGCCTTGCGCGGATCGACCCCCAGGCGGACCGCCAGCTCCACTGTCTCGTCGAACTTGGCCGGCGCCGTCGTCTTCACCAGATCGACGCCCTCGGCGAGCCCGTACTGGGCCTCCCGGTCGACCTTGCCGATCGACTCGCGGTACTTCTTCCCGTGCTGCACCATTTCCCTCTTCCTTCGTCCTTCCCTTGCCTGCGCCCGTAGCCGGTCGCCGGTCGCCGGTCGCCGGTCGTCAGCGGCTGACGGCGATGCCCATCGACCGGGCAGTGCCGGCCACCTGCCGCTTCGCGGCCTCGAGATCGTCGGTGTTGAGGTCCTGGAGCTTGACCTTGGCGATGTCCGCCAACTGGTCCTCGGTGACCACCGCCACCTGCTCGCGGCCGGCGGTGGCCGACCCCTTGTCGAGCCCGGCCGCCTGACGGAGCAGGACCGGGGTGGGCGGGGTCTTCAGAACGAAGGTGAAGCTCCGGTCCTCGTAAATGGTGATCTCCACCGGGACGACCGTGCCCCGCTGGGACTCCGTCGCCGCGTTGTACTGCTTGCAGAACTCCATCGTCTGCACGCCATGGGGCCCCAGGGCCGTGCCGACGGGCGGCGCGGGCGTGGCCGAGCCGGCCTGCAACTGGATCTTCACCATCGCGAGCACTCGCTTCTTGGGCGGCATCGCGCCTCCTGACTGTCGTCATCGCCGTCGGCCCCGGGGATCTCGTCCCCGGCGGCCTTCGGGAACCGGCTACAACTTGGCGACCTGGCTGAATTCGAGCTCGACGGGCGTCTCCCGCCCGAAGATGTTGACCAGCACCTTCAACTTGAGCTGGTCCTCGTTGATCTCGGCGATCTGGCCCGAGAAGTCCGCGAACGGACCTTCCTTCACCCGGACCGTCTCGTCCACTTCGTACTCGAGCCTCGGCCGGCTCCGCTTGACGGGCGCCTCCGCACCCTCGGCCTTGACCTGGAGGATGTTCTCGACCTCGCGGCGCGACAGCGGGGTCGGCTTGGTACCGGGCCCGACGAACCCGGTGACACCCGGCGTGTTGCGGACCGCGCCCCAGGTGTCGTCGTCGAGGTCGCAGCGGACGAGCAGATACCCGGGGAAGACCTTCTTCTGGACGACGACCTTCTTGCCGCCCTTGAACTCCACCACGTCCTCCATGGGGATGACCACCTCGAAGACCCGGTCCTCCATGCCCCGCGAGGCGACCACGTTGCCCAGGTTCGAACGGACCTTGTTCTCGTAACCCGAGTACGTGTGGACGACGTACCACCGCCCGGGCCGGTCGTAGGGGCTCGGGACGATCTCCTCCGCCTCTTCGTCCTCGTCCCCCTCGTCCTCGCCGAGGACGTCCGGCTCCCCCGGAGCCGCGTCGGCGACGGGGTCGGACTCCGCACCGCCCTCGGTCGCGCCGGTGGCGATCGCGTCGCCGGTCGGGCTCTGGTCGTTGTCTGGGAGGGTCACGGGCACACCGTTCGAATCGGTTCGGGTCGTGGGCGGGGGGAGAGGGTGGAGGTCATTTCTGAAAGAGGAGGAAGACGGCTTTGCCGAAGAGCAGGTTCAGCACGAAGATCAGGGTGATCATGAAGACCAGGGTGGCCAGCACCACCGTGGAGTAGTTGACCATCTCCGGCCGGTTCGGCCACGCTACCTGGCGGAGCTCCTCGCGGACCTGGCGGAGGAAGTCGCGGGCTGACGTCCGCTTTCGCGCCGGCCGCTTCGCCGGAGCCTGCGCCTGACGACGGGCAGAGGCACTGCCGTCGGCCTCCATCTGTCCTTGGCGCTGCATCATGCGCTTGGTCTCGCGGTTCACGGTCCGTGCTCCGAATCGATGGGATGGGTCGGCGATGGCCCCGCCGGCGCGGTGGCGTTCGCGCAGGGCAGGAGGGACTCGAACCCCCAACCGCCGGTTTTGGAGACCGGTGCTCTACCAGTTGAGCTACTGCCCTCTGAGGGTCGCCCTCGGTCGTCCTCCGGCGGGTGCTCGATGTCACCTGACCTGGGGAGCGATCAGGGAGACTACCACCAGCGGGGGGTGGTCAGCTCAGCGGGTCTCCTTGTGGAGGGTGTGCTTGCGGTCCCAACGGCAGAACTTCTGCATCTCGATCCGCTCGCGGTCGTTCACCTTGTTCTTCATGGTGATGTAATTCCTCCGCTTGCAGACCTCACAGGCCAGCGTGACCTGTACCCGCTTCTCGTTCTTCGCCACGGCTGCTCCTTTCCTCCTCGCCCACGACGGGCCCCCGGGGCCGTTCCCCGGGGTCTGGTAGCGGCGGCGGGACTCGAACCCGCGACAACACGATTATGAGCCGTGTGCTCTGACCAACTGAGCTACGCCGCCTGGTGGCGAGCCCCCTGTCGGAATCGAACCGACGACACCAGCCTTACCATGGCTGTGCTCTGCCGACTGAGCTAAGGGGGCAAAACCTCAAATCTACCTCCTCTGGCGCGTCGCACTCCCAGGTACCATCCCCCGATGCGGATTCGCCCGGCCGTGGCCACCGACGCCGAGGCGATCCGGACCATCTACAACGCCGAGGTGGTGGGCAGCGAGACCACCACGTTCGATCTCGTGCCACGCACCCCCGGGGAGCAGGTCTCCTGGTTGGCCCGTCACCAGGGCGCCCATCCGGCGGTCGTGGCGGTGGCCGGGAGCGCCGAGGACGAGGTCGTGCTCGGGTTCGGTGCCCTGTCGGTGTACCGGACCCGGCCCGCCTACTCCACCACCGTCGAGAACTCGGTATACGTCGACCGGGACCACCGGGGCAAGGGCGTCGGCCGGGCCGTGCTGGAGGAACTGGTCCGGCTCGCCGCCTCGCACGGGTTCCACTCCGTCGTCGCCCGGGTGGTCGGGGGGAACGAGGCTTCGATCGCGTTGCACCGGTCCTGCGGGTTTGAGGTCGTCGGCGTCGAGCGGGAGATCGGGCGGAAGCACGGCCGCTGGATCGACGTGGTCGAGCTCCAGCGGATGCTCTGACCCCGGCCCGCTCAAGCCTCCAACGCCACCTGCGGTCGGTGGCCGTCTGCCCGTATCCCGGTCTGGGCCTCCGCCGGTTCCCTCCACCACGACGTCGTCCACTTCCCGAGCGGCATCACCAGCAGGGAGACCAGCACCGCCACCGAGACGACCACGGCCGCCGGGTTGGCCCGCAGCAGCTCGCTGATGAGGGTTCGACCGCCGGTGAGGCCGATGAACGGCACCACCGCGGAGAACACGACGAGCACGGTCCGCAACCTGCCCGCCGCGATCGGGGCCAGGATGATGATCCCCCAGGTCAGATACCACGGCTGCACGACCGGGCCCAGCAGGACGAAGAACAGCATGCTCAGCCCGAGTGCCCGCATCCCCCCGACCCGGTCGCTGTGCCACAGGAGGTAGACCGCCAGCCAGGCGGCGGCGGCGAGGCCGACGACCCGGGTGAGCGAGAGGACGCCGCCCAGGGACACCCCGATACCGACCGTGTGCGCCAGCCCGCTGAGCGCCAGGCCCACACCGGTCGCGGGTGCCAGCCAGCTCCTGACGGCACCGGGCGTCTCGAGATTGGCGACCCATCCCCATCCGAGGCCGCTGACCAGCGAGAAGAACGCCATCACGGCGGACGCCATCAGCCCCGCCGTGACCACGGGCCGGATGCGCTGGCGAACCGGCAGGCCCGGTCCCAGCCACTCCCACCCGACGTAAAGGATCCCCAGGGCCGCCGGCACCTTTATCGCCGCCGCCAGGGCGCACAGCACCACCCCGGCCACCGGGTGCTTGTACTTCGCCGCGGTGAGGCCGGCAACGAGCAGACCGGCCATGATCGCGTCGTTGTGCGCCCCGCCGACCAGGGTGAGGAGGACGAGCGGGTTCAGCACGGCCAGCACGAACACCGGACCGGCGTCGCGCCCGTAGGCCCTGGCCAGCTTCGGGATGCACCAGGCGATGAGGCCGACCCCGGCCAGCGCCAGCAGTCGCAACAGGACGACGGTCACCAGCTCGTGGTGGAGGCTCAGGGTGGCAAGGAACCCGTCCACCATCAGGAAGAGGGGACCGTAGGGCGCCGGCGTGTTCTGCCAGAGCGGGTCCACCGGGTTCGGGTAGGGCCCCGAGCCCAGCGTGTACGGGCCGTAGTTGTAGGGGTTGATGTGCCGGCTCACCATCTCGCCCTGGGCCGCGTACGAGAACACGTCCCGGCTGAAGAGCGGGGCCACGATCAGCATCGGCACGGTCCAGAGGGCCAGCATCAGGCCCAGGTACCTGAGGGGCACGCCCGGGCGCATGATCAGCGTCTTCCATAACCCGTACCAGACCCGGGCCAGCAGCACGAGACCCCCGTACACCGCCACCAGGCCGAGGAGGAGGTTGGCCTGGTCCCCCGTGGACCCGACGACCGGCACGCCGAAGAACCACGTCCCGGGCATCTCGAGCTTGAACGGCGAGCTGGTGAGCGAGGCACCCAGCGCGATCGCCGTCAACGCGACGAACCCGAGCAGGGCGGGACGCCGGAGAAATCGCCAATCGTCGGTGCCGTCCTCCTCCGGGCCCACTGTCCCGGCGGGAGCGGCCGGGCGCCCGATGCGGGCCTTCATGACCTGCCACCCGACCGAGAGCGACGCACCCAGCTCCACCGCCCGGGTGTTGACGCGGCGCATTACGTCCTCACTCCTCCTGAGGCGACCGCTCCGGAGGGCTCCGCCCCCGCTCATCGGTGGGGCGAGGCGCTGGTCGTCGGCATTCGAGTCGTCTCCCATGCTCGCCTCGGACTCACCTCGTCGGATCTGCGACTCGCACCTCATCCGGACCGTGGGGACCATCCGGTGGCCCGCCGGCGCCCTCGGGCCGGCGCACCGCCACCTCCCGGAGGCATCCCCGGGGGCGGTCAGCTCCGCTCGGGTCGATCCCGCCCGTCTTCGTATTGTAATCCCGATGCCGGCAGCCGCAAGCCGTTGCCACGGGCCCGCCGCTGCAGAGCTGGGAATATTGGTGGGCGCTGGGCGCTCGTATTCGAACTCCGATGACGTGCGGCAACGACTCGAAGTGCTCGAGTCCGCTCAGGAGATGATGTAAGCTTACATCATGCAGCGGACTCAGATCTCTTTGACCGACGAGGAGCGGCGTGCCCTGGATGCCGCCGCGCTGCGGACTGGTCGATCGCTCTCATCCCTGATCCGTGACGCGGTCGAGCAGGTCTATGGCTCGGAGCGCTCCGCCGAGGACGACCTCGCTGCGATGCGCCGTGCCTTCGGCTCCTGGAACGACCACGATCTCGACGGCGCAGCCTGGGTCGATCAGCTGCGCTCCGGCTCCCGTCTGGAGCGCGACCGCTCGTGAGCGCCCTGGTAGACACCTCGATACTGATCGACTACCTGCGAGGGAATGCAGGCGCTGGCGACCTGCTCGAACGGGAGCGAGCCGCGGACGTCCTTCATGCGAGTGAGATCACCCGCATAGAGGTCCTCGCCGGCATGCGCCCGGCAGAAGAGGATGACACCCGTGCGTTGCTGTCCACCCTGGTTTGGCACCCCGTCGACGCCGAGATCGCGGAAGAGGCCGGCGCCCTCGGCCGCCAGTGGCTTCCTAGCCACCACACCATCGACAGCGCCGACCTCGCCATCGCAGCCACCGCCGTCCGCACCGACGCACGACTCCTTACCCGTAACGTCAGGCACTTCCCAATGTTCACCGATCTCCAGGCGCCCTATTGACCCGCGTGGTGAGCGACCGTCGACCGCGCCCAGATACCCGTGATCGCGCCAACGGTGCAGCGAACGCGGTCCGTATGTCGTGTGCCTCGGTCCTCGGTGGGCCGTAGGCACTCGTATTCCGAACTTCGAAGACCTGCGGCTTCGGATGGTCCGGCTGGCCAGCGGGGTGTGACTGCGACTGCTGCTCGCAGCCTGGGAAGATGCCAACTATGGACGCTGACACGTCAAGGGTCCCACACGGGGTGTGGCAGGGCCACGGGTCGGTGACTCTGGTCCAGGGGGTTTTGGCCCCTGGCACGTTGATCGCGTCGTCGAACAATGCGACGCGGTCAACTTGGCGGTCAAACCGCCTGACCGGACCCTGAGAGGCCGCCGCCCTGAGAAGCCAATATAGGCTCTCATCAGGGATTTCCTATTGGTGGGCCGGGGAGGATTCGAACCTCCGTAGGCTGTGCCGGCAGATTTACAGTCTGCTTCCTTTGGCCACTCGGACACCGACCCGCGCGGCCGAGGATAGCGCCGGCAGAGGCACCGGGGACACGGGTGGGCGCGGCGTCGCCCGGGGCCCGATGCCCGTCGGTACGCTGGCGGCCATGCCAACGTTCGACATCGTCTCGGAAGTCGACCTCCAGGAGGTCCGGAACGCGGTGGACCAGGCCAATCGGGAGGCCTCCACCCGGTTCGACTTCAAGAACACCGACTCGGTCGTGGAGATCGGCGAGAAGGAGCTGGTGCTCCGCTCGTCGACCGAGGACCGCCTGCGGGCGCTCGAGCAGGTCCTCGAGGAGAAGCTGGTGAGGCGCCAGGTGTCCCTGAAGGCCCTCGATCCCGGCAAGATCGAGGAGGCGAGCAAGGGGGCGGCCCGCCAGAGGATCGGGATCAGGGCAGGGATCTCCCAGGACCACGCCAGGCGCCTCAACCGGTTCATAAAGGACCTGGGGCTCAAGGGCGTCAGTTCCCAGACCCAGGGCGATCAGCTACGGGTCACCGGCAAGAAGCGGGACGACCTGCAGTCGGTGATCGAGGCCTGCAAGGCCGAGGACTTCGGGATCCCGCTGCAGTTCGACAACTTTCGCGATTGACGCCGCCGGTCACCCTCGGCGGTCGGCTTCACCGGACGGCGGCACCGGTGTGCTCTTCGGCGTCGACGTGCTCGTCGATCTCCTCGAGGAGCGGCTGCACGTGGAAGAGCCGGTTGAACAGCATCAGCTTGAGCACCCAGAACAACCCGAACGAGAAGACGTTCGCCACGAGGACGAGCGCGGTCAGCTCGGCGTGCCGGAGGTGGTGGGTGGTCCCGATATGGCGGGCCACCGACGCGCCGACGATCGAGAAGGCGATGCCGATCGCCGCCATCACCCAGAACGGCAGGACCTCTTTCACGAGGTGCGACCGGCCGGTCTTCCCCCAGGCCCACCTGCGGTTGAGCCAGTAGGAGGGGAAGGTCGCCGTCACGTTGGCGAACACGGTGCTGGGCACCTCGGACCAGAGGCGGAGGATCCCGTACACGATGAGGAGCACGGTGAACGAGGCCGCCGTCGAGATCACCGAGACCATCGAATAGCGGAAGAGCTTCTTCCCCTCGTGGGTGTGCAGCCATTCCCAAATGCGCCGGACCCTGGCTGCCATCGCGGTCACTCTACCCGGGCGGCTCGCGGCACCCGGATCACCCGAAAGACCTCCGTCATGTTCGCAAGCCTGCGAACATGACGGGGTGAGCGAGTCCCTCGACTTCCTTGTCCGCCTCCTCGACCTCGAGATGATCGAGGACAACGTCTTCCGCGGGGTCCAGCCCGCCGAGGCACGCCAACGGGTCTTCGGGGGCCAGGTGGCCGGCCAGGCCCTGATGGCCGCGGGACGCACGGTGGGGCCGCGCCAGGTGCACTCCCTTCACGCGTACTTCCTGCGGCCCGGGGATCCGACGATCCCGATCCTTTACGAGGTGGACCGGATCCGGGACGGGAAGTCCTTCACGACCCGGCGGGTGATCGCCATTCAGCACGGCGAGGCGATCTTCAACATGGCCTGCTCGTTCCACGGCGACGAGGCGGGCCTCGACCACCAGATCACCATGCCCGACGTCCCCCCGCCCGAAGGGATCGCCTCGCTCCCCGACCGGCTGGCCCCCTGGCGGTCCGAGCTGGGCACCTGGTTCGAGCGGCCCCACCCCATCGACCAGCGCTACATCGGGGAGCTTCCCTCGAGGCGGACCGAGGTGACGGACCCCTACCAGCGCCTCTGGATCCGGGCCGACGGTGAGCTTCCCGACGATCCGCTGCTCCACGCCTCCGTCGCCGCGTACGCCTCGGACATGTCGCTGTTCGACGCGATCCTCGCCCCCCATCCGGGCCAGTGGGAGGCCGCCGACTTCATGGCGGCGAGCATCGATCACTGCATGTGGTTCCACCGGCCCTTCCGGGCGGACGAGTGGCTCCTGTTCGACACCGAGTCGCCGCTCGCCGCCGGGGGCCGGGGCCTGGCCAGAGGCTTCCTGTTCGACCGGTCCGGCCGCCTGGTCGTGTCGATGGTGCAGGAGGGCCTGACCCGGTTGCTCCGCTGATCGGGCGCCGTTCAGCGCCGGTCGGCCGGTACGTAATCGCGCGCCTCGGTGCCCGTGAAGATCTGGCGGGGACGGGCGATCTTCGAGTCCTGGTCGAGCATCTCCTGCCAGTGGGCGAGCCAGCCCGAGGTCCGGGGGATGGCGAAGAGCACCGGGAACATCTCGAGCGGGAACCCCATGGCCTGGTAGATCAGCCCGGAATAGAAGTCGACGTTGGGGTACAGCCGCCGTGAGGTGAAGTACTCGTCGGAGAGGGCGATCTCCTCGAGCTTGAGGGCGATGTCGAGGAGGGGGTTCTTTCCCGTCACCTCGAACACCTGCTCGGCCGTCCGCTTGATGATCGTCGCCCGGGGGTCGTAGCTCTTGTAGACGCGGTGGCCGAACCCCTGCAGACGGCCGCCCTGACCGCTCTTCACCGATTCGACGAACGCCGGGACGTTCTCGATGCTGCCGATCGACGTCAGCATCTTGATGACGGCCTCGTTCGCGCCGCCGTGCCGGGGGCCGTAGAGCGCCGCCGCCGCCGCCGCCGTGGCCGAGTAGGGATCCGAATGGGAAGATCCGACGACCCGCATGGCGGTGGTGGAGCAATTCTGCTCGTGGTCGGCGTGGAGGATGAAGAGGATGTCGAGCGCCCTCGCGAGGACCGGGTCGGCCTCGAACCGGGGCTCGGCGACCTTCCACATCATCGAGAGGAAGTTGCCGGCGAAATCGAGCGAATTGTCAGGGTAGACGAAGGGCATGCCGATGCTGAACCGGTGGGCGGCGGCCGCCAGGGTCGGCATCTTGGCGATGAGGCGGATGATCTGCTTGGCCCGGGCATCGGCGTCGAAGATCTCCTTGGCATCGAGATAGAACGTCGACAAGGCCGCCACCGCGGAGACCAGCATCCCCATGGGGTGGGCGTCGTAGTGGAACCCGTCCAGAAAGCGCTTGCGCACGTTCTCGTGGATGAACGTGTGGTAGGTGATCTCGTGCTTCCACGTCTCGAACTGCTCGGGGGTGGGCAGCTCGCCCTTCAACAGCAGGTAGGCCACCTCGAGGTAAGTGGACCGCTCGGCGAGCTGCTCGATCGGATAGCCCCGGTAGCGAAGGATGCCCGCGTCGCCGTCGAGGTAGGTGATCGAGCTCTGGCAGGCGGCGGTGGACATGAACCCGGGGTCGTAGAACCAGACCCCCGGCAGCAGTTTCGACCACTCGGTGGCCGCGACCCCGCCGTCGATGATCGGGATCTCCGCGGACTCGCCCGTGCGGTTGTCGGTGATGGTGATGCTTTCGGCCACGAGAGTGTGAGCCTCCTGTCGTGGGTTCTGTCGGTCGGCCACTGGGGTTTTGCCCTCCCCGATCCTACGACGACCAGGTCGGGTGGTCGAGATGACGCCCGCCCGGCCCCTCGGGAGGGCGGAAGCGGCCGCCCGGTCCGCTCCTCGGGAGGGGGTGTTGGCGGCCCGCCCGGGATCAACCCTTCCGGGTCGTCGTGGTGGTCGGGGGCAGGGTGGTGATCGGGGGCAGGGTGGTGGTCGGGGGGCGGGTCGTGCTGGTCGGGGGCAGCGTGGTGGTCGGGGGCGTCGGGGGTGCCACCGTGATGGTGGTGGTCCGGACGAGCGGGCTCGCCGAGGTTCCACCGGCCGCCGGCACCACCGACACGGTCAGCACGTAGGACGAGCCGGCCCGCACGGCGAGCGGGGCGAGGATCTCGACATCGGAGCCTCCGGCCGGCAGGTCGAGGGTACGCCGCGTCGACCGGGTCGTGCCGGACCCGACCTCCTGAACGGTCGCGGACACGACCACCCCGGGTTCGGCCACGTTCCCGAGGTTGGACACGATCGTCGTCACCCTCAGACTGCTGGTGGGGGGCACGATCGAGGCGGTGGAACCCCCCACCGCCGGCAGTACGGCAGGCTGCAGCCGGAAGCCGACCAGGGCCAGCTCATGAACGGCCCTCAGCGTCGGCGATCCGTCCAACTGGGCCACCAGCGCGCCGACCCGCGCCGGCCCCCACGATCCGGTGGCGGGCACCCAGGCCGACGGGGGAAGGATGGGCCTGGCCCGAACCTGCCGCAGCCGCAGGCGGGCAGCGGCATAGTACCGATCGGATGCGGTCAGCAGCGAGCCCACCCGGGCCATGTCGGCCGCGACCTGCGAGGGCGGAACGAGCGGTGGCGACGCGACCGTCGTGCCGCCCCCCGGAGACGACGAGCCCGGTGCCCCGATCACGTCCGAGGGTTGCAGGCCGAGCAGCCCGTACACGGCCGACTGCAGCTGGGCCGTCGCCTGGGCCCGAGCGGCGAGGGCCGAGGCGAGCGCCTCGCCTGCGCCCGCCTCGGGGGCCGGCTGCATGGCCCGGTCGGCGACGGTCGCCTGGGTCGCGGTCTCCGAGACGAGGGAGTCGAGCCGGTGCTGGAGCTGGGCTCGCTCGAGGCCCGGCACCGCCAATGCGCCGAGCAGGCCTCGCAGGGCGACCGCGGACCTGTTCGACTGGTCGGCCAGCACCGCGCCCTGGGCGGCAAACGAGCCGTTGACCGAACGGTGGTACGGAGCCGAGCCGGCGCCGATCTTGGCGACGCCACCGATGAGGAAGAACGCCGCCACGGCCGCAGCGACCAGAGCGGGCACCCGCACCCCCACCGACCGGCGCCGGGCCCGTCGTCGGTCGAGAGGCGGCATCGGCGGACGACGCTATCGCCCGGACCACGCCGACCGCTGTCGTCGACCTCGGCCCGGGGGGCGCTGACCGCCGGGCCGGTTCAGGCGTCGATGCTGTCGGCGGCCTCTTCCTCGGTCGGCGAAGCCGTCACCAGGGCGCTCGCCGTCTTGCGCCAGTTGACCGTCGGCCGGATCGCTGCGGGGTCCACCCGATCGCGGTGCCGGTCCGCCACCGACAGCAGCGACGAGATCGTGCCCTGGTTGAGCAGGTGGGGGACCAGGCCCAGATCGAGCAGCTTGGTGTGCGCCGCCCGGTAGTAGTGGTCCTCCTTCTCCACCCTGGGGTTGTCGTCGATGCGGGAGATCTCCGCCGGGCCCGGATAGGCCTCTATCACCATCCGTGCCAGCTGCTCGATGGAGAAGGACTCGGTGAACTGGTTGAAGACCCGGTACTCCCCCGAGGCGGGAGGGTTGTCGACGGCCAGCTCCACGCACGCCAAGGTGTCGCGTATGTCGAGCATCCCCCTGGTCTGCCCGCCCTTGCCGTACACGGTGAGGGGATGGCCGACCACCGCCTGCACGCAGAACCGGTTGAGGACGGTGCCGAACACCCCGTCGTAGTCGAAACGGGTGGCCAGATCAGGGTGCAGCACCGTCTCGTCCGTCTCCTGCCCGTACACGATCCCCTGGTTGAGGTCGGTGGAGCGCAGACCCCAGATACGGCAGGCGAACTGAATGTTGTGGCTGTCGTGGACCTTCGACAGGTGGTAGAAGGACCCGGGCTGCTTGGGGTATGGCAGGAGGTCTGTCCTCCCACGGTGGGTGATCTCGATGAAACCCTCTTCGATGTCGATGTTCGGCGTGCCGTACTCCCCCATCGTGCCCAGCTTCACGAGGTGGATGGACGGGTCGACGTCGGCGATGGCGTACAACAGGTTGAGCGTGCCGACCAGGTTGTTGACCTGCGTGTAGACGGCGTGCTTCTGATCGATCATCGAATAGGGGGCGGACCGTTGCTCGGCGAAGTGCACGACCGCCTCCGGACGGAACGCCTCCACCGTGCGGGTCACGAACCCGGCGTCGGTGAGGTCACCGATGAACGAGGCGATGCTCAGGCCGGACACCTCGCGCCACATCCGGATGCGATGGTGGAGCGTGCTGACGGGCACCAGGCTGTCGACCCCCATCTCGAGGTCGTAGTGGCGGCGAGCGAAATTGTCGACGACACCCACGTCATGACCGCGGCGGGAGAGGTGGAGCGCCGTCGGCCACCCGAGGTAGCCATCTCCACCGAGCACCAGGATCTTCACCCGCCGTCTCCTCTCGTCCATCTGCTGCCTTGTGCCGTCGCTGGCAACCGCCCGGTCCGTTTGTCCACCGGGGCCTGGAGCCGTTCCGTAAAGGAAGCCGTTCCGTAAAGAATGCACGCGGAAGCTGAGACTGAGCTGAGTCTCTCCTACGGCCCGGCTGAGCGACCCCCTGCCGCCCCGGTGGACCCGAGCCGATCGCTCGGCC
>Ga0307374_10002155_pt1 | contig 35471 bp, 30 predicted proteins | sample OX3MG_FD_202532 | JGI IMG/M metagenome (GOLD analysis project Ga0307374, IMG submission 202532) | Soil microbial communities from Risofladan, Vaasa, Finland - OX-3 | ecosystem: Environmental > Terrestrial > Soil > Coastal area > Acid sulfate soil | place: Finland: Risofladan, Vaasa | collected... | reverse complement strand
GAAGCGCGAATGAAAATCACAGCCTATAATAAACATCGCTCGGCTCCTTTCCTCCCGAGCCTTGGTCAATTACCGCAACCAAGTTTACTCGGCCGGGGAGGGAGCCGACGACGTTATCTAATCAAGTACCGAAAGCATGAATTCGCTTTTTCAGGTTTGTTCCATTGCGCCTATGACAACTGCGCGGTGACGGCGGAATTCAAAAAGAACCGCTACACCTATTACCGTTGCATCGGCTATCGCGGCAGGTGCGATCTTCCGTACTTCCGCGAGGAAGAACTTGGCGACCGGCTCGCCGTTACGTTACGTAACATCCACATTCCCGACGATGTTCTTATTCAGCTTGAAAAGTCCTTGCTCACCGATAAAGGCCGCGAGGAAGCGATTAGGAAGGAGCAGGGCGAACGCTTGCAGCGGAGATTGACCGCGCACTGCGCCACCGGCTCGATCAGGCTTACCTGGACAAGCTGGACGGGAAAATCACGGAAGACTTCTGGACGCGCAAATCAGCCGAGTGGATGAGCGAGGAACAGCAGGTTTTACAGGCTTTGCAAGGCTTGGAGCAAGCGAAGCCTGAAAAGATGCTGGACGCAATGAGGACTTTAGAACTCGCGAATAAGGCGTATTTTCTGTATGTTATTGAATACTGCATAAATAATGCAATAGACTAGCGCAAAAAAGGGGGCAGTTCGGATTGCGCGATGCAGCCGCGCAGTTTGGCCGGGGAGTGCCGGATGCCGTTGATGGAGCGAATGATGTCTTCCATCAACTCGTCGGCATGGTCCGGGCAACTGTTGGCGAGTTCGCGTTCGGCGAGTGACCAAACGCCTTCATCGGGATTGAGGTCCGGGGCGTAGGAAGGGAAATGCTCGATGTGCAGGCGGGGATGTCGTTGGAGGAGGTTCCGGAGAGGCTTCCCCTGGTGCGTGGAGGAATTGTCCAGCAGCACAATGAGCGGTCCCCGAAGATGCCGCAGCAACTCACGCAGGAATCGGCAGACTTCCTCCTGCCCGAGGTTGTTAAAAAAAAGGAGGTAGTAGAGACCCAGCCGATGGCGCTGGGGGCTCACCGAAATTCCGGAAATGACCGAGATCTTGTCGCGCCGTCCCTGGCGATGGCGAAAAACGGGGGTTTGGCCTTGCGGAGCCCAGGTCCTGACCACGTTGGGGATCAAGAGGAAGCCCGATTCATCGGCAAAGACGATGTGGGCGCCCAACCGCGCAGCGTTTTTTTTACCCGAGGCCAGTTTTTTCCTTTCCAACGCTCGATGGCTTTTTCATTCCGTTCCAGTGCTCGCCGCTCAGGCTTCTGAGGACTCCATTGCAAGCGGTGCATCAAGCGCCCCACATGGTCGCGGTGATAGTGGACGCCAAACTTTTGCCGGATCAGTTCCGCAATGCGCGCCGTTGTCCACAGATTGGTCCGGTAGCCTTGCGCGAGCGGTCCTTTGAGAAGCAGCCTCTCCAATCGCTTTCGTTGCGTGGGCCCCAGCTTGAGAGGTCGTCCCGGAGAGAAGCGCACCCGCAAACCACTGGCTCCGCCCCGCCGCCGGGCATCCCGCCAGCGCATCACCGAACTGGCATGGCAGCGCATGCGCCGCCCCACTTCATTCAGAGAGTGGCCGGAATCCAACAACGCCAAAGCTCTCCTGCGCCGGTCTTCCAACAGATCCGCGCTCCCCTTTAACCTGGGCATGGGTGCCCTCCTTCTGAGCATCCATTATTGCATTATTTATGCAGAAGTCAATAAGCAAGAACCCGTCGAAAAAGCGAAATTGCTCAAAATGGTGCTTTCGAACTGCTCTGTCGATGCCGCAAGTGTTTATCCCACATACAGAAAGCCCTTCGACCTGATCTTCCAACATGCCAAAAATGAGGAATGGCGCGCCCGGAGGGATTCGAACCCCCGACCCCTAGCTCCGGAGGCTAGTGCTCTATCCATCTGAGCTACGGGCGCGCATGGGCGCGGACGAAAATTTGTCCAAGCCCACTTGATTCTACCTCTCCAGATACGAGCGTCCAAAGCAAAAGAAGTCCGGGACAGATGCCTCCAGAACATACCTATCTCGCACGTTGGATAGCCAAGCCCGCAGGTTTTGCCGCTACTTTTTCTTTTATTGAACTGCAAAGCAGTTCGGCATACCGCTTGCGATTTCGTCGATCAATCGCGCGCAAGGCTGCGAATCTTCTTGGCGAGTTTTTCGATTTGCTCCGTTTTCTGAACGAAGGCAACCGAGAGAACGTCGACGGTATTGGTCTTTCCCGCTTCTTCCTTCAAATCCTGCGCCAGCGAGAAGAGATGATCGACGTCCTTATTAATTTCTCTCCGATTGGCCTTGAGCTGCGCCTTCGTGGGAGGAGACGGGAACTTAGGAAACGGCGGCGGCAATTGCGGCGGCGGGTTCTGCGGGAACTGCTGCTGTTGCGCCGTCACGAGCGCCGCGCTGGCAAGCACCGCCCCGGGAACCAATGCGCTTAAAAAGAAACGTCTTTTTTCATCCATGCTGACCACCTCCCAGCGCTGGCGAATCCGCGAAGGGCGCTGCGAAACGGGATGATATACTTTCGATCCTTGCCATTATATATATGACTCGATTCCGGGGACACAGGTTCGATGCGGTGACGGAGCGAGGCGCTCGCCGCCGCATCGTCGTCCTGATCATCGCGGGCGCGCATCGCCCAACGCTTCTTAATTCGGGGTTGCGTCCAACACAATTCCCGCGGACGGGCAGTAACATTCCAGGAGGAAAATGATGGGAGAAGTCACGCACGAGCAGGTCAATTTGATGCTGCACCTGTACGAAATCCGGCGCGAGCCGTTGATGCGCGAAGCCCGCGCATGGTTCATCGCCAATTTTCATCCGCAAACGCCCGAGGACGTAATGAAGATCTGTCCTCCGGGCACGAAGGAAAATGCGTATTTGCGAATGGTGGCCAGCTACTGGGAAATGGTTGCGAATATCGTCAACCGCGGCCTGATCGACGAAGAATTCTTCTTCGAAAATTCCGGCGAGCAGTGGGTTGTTTGGGAATGCGTCAAGCCAATCGTTGCGGGCTGGCGCGCGCGCGTCAACAATCCTCACGTATGGAAAAAACTCGAAGAGCATTGCGCGCGCTTCGAAGCTTGGCGCGAAAAACGTGCGCCGGGCCACAGTGACACCATCCGGCAAATGATCGCGCAGACGCTGGCGAAAAAATCGCCGGCAAAATCTGCTGCAAGCAAGTCGGCGAAAAAAACGCGGTGATAGCAGAATCAGCAGCTAGGATTCACAATTCTGTGGCGATTGCCTTCTGCGTTTGATACCCTCTCGCGAACTGAGGGCTTGCGGAAAACTCACTTTAAGGAGAAGGCGATAATGATTCGGAATCGCGCAGCTTTGTGGTTTTGCGTTGCCATCGTCGTGGCGGCCATGGCGGTACCTCCCGACGTTGCGTATGCGGCGGCGGCGCAGCATGCCGGAACCATATCCATCATTCTGCCGAAGGTGGAATTGGCACGCGGCGCACAGACGACCCCGGTGAAGCCTCCCACGCCCGTCTACTGGGGGGACGTGGTGAGCACAGCGCACATGGCGCGCGCGCGCATTAAGCTCGACGATGGCTCGGTGCTGAACGTAGGCTCGGATTCCTCGCTCACCGTGGTCAAGCACGATGCATCGCACCAGCAAACTCAGATCAACATCGCGTATGGCGAAGTCCGCTCTAAAGTCGTTCATCTGACGAAGCCCGGTGCGAAATTTCAAGAGCGCACACCCACGGGCGTCGCCGGCGTGGTGGGCACGGATTTCGACCTGGCCTATATCGACACGATCACACGCCTTGTGGTTTTCAAGGGCACGGTGAAATTCTGCAATCTTGCGGGACAGTGCGTCATGGTCGGCGCGGGGCAGATGTCGACGATTCGCAAGAAGGACTCCCCGCCGGATCCTCCGATCGTGGCGCCGAATGAAGATTTGCTTCAGGCAGGCCGCAACACGGAAATCAAGGGCACCCATCACGGAGTTATCAAATTTGTCAGAAAGCATCCAATCTGGTCTACGATCATTGTAGCCGGCGCGGTCGGTACCACGATTGGTCTTGTCGTGGGTTTGAACGGCGGTAGTTATACGCCACCCACCAGTACCACAGGGTCCCCATACCCGCCGGTTCCGGGGCGCGGCCGCGGTTTTCCGCCGGGGAACTGAAGCGGGGATTCATTCCCGCCGTAAATGCATTCTTTCCTCAGGGGTTAGAATTCCTGAGGCTATGAGATTTGGCTGTTACGCAACTTGCTAAGGGCTTTTGTGTCTCGCGAAGAACCCACCGCGACCATAGCGGTCATTAAAATCGGCGGCTCCATCTTCACCGGGCCCATTTCCTACCATCGCGCGGCAAAGTTCATTGAACGCCGGCTGGGAGCCGCCCCTGAGGAAGGGCTCGTGGTCGTCGTGTCCGCGCGCAATGGCGTCACCGATTCGCTGCTTCAAGAGGCGCAAGCGATCCTTCCAGAGCCGGGCGCTGCCGCGCTCGATTTGCTCTGGTCGACCGGCGAGCTTCACTCTGTCGCCATTCTTGCTCTGCATTTGCAGGCGCTGGGCATCGCGGCGGCAGCGTTCAACGTGAGTCAAACTGGATTGATTCTTCCCGAGCGTGGATTCGACGCCGCGAGCGCCCAATTTGATTCCGCCGACATCCGCGGTGCCCTGCGGTCTCACCGCGTTGTGATTGTTCCCGGATTTCTTGCGAACGATCCCTCGGGCGTAACCGTGACGCTCGGCCGCGGCGGCTCGGACCTGACCGCGGTGCTGCTTGCCGCAGGCCTTGGCGCGTGTCGCTGCGAATTGATCAAGGACGTGCCCGGCTATTTCTCCGATGATCCTCATCAGGACGCGCACGCGCGGCATCTTCCCGCGCTTTCCTTTGCGCAAGCCGTCGCCATGGCGGATGCGGGCTGCGATTTGGTGCAGCGCCAGGCGCTCGAAGCCGCAGCGCGGCACCGTCTGCCGCTGGTCGTGCGCAGTCTCGACGAAAGCGCGACCGAGAGCTGGATCACTTCGAATCCAGCCATCGGTGAAATGCCCGCCGCGCAAACCGAAATGTAATCGCACGCGAAAAAAACTGTTAACGTTGTCATCCCGAGCAAAGCGCGTTTTTCGCGCCCCGGACGATTTTGCTGGGCGACGGATCTGCATTTCGCCATCCTGGCGCCGTCGTAGTGGTTCCTCGCTGGGGCGACGTTTGGCCGCTATTCATCATCTTAACATCTGAACGGCGGCGTTACCTGTGGGAGCGCAGGCGAAATGCGTTCGCGGATCGATTGGGAATGGGCCTTGCGCGGCCCTGGAGGTTTCCCTATAATCCGAGAGTTTCAGCACGCCCGCAATCTTGGCTAATGCAATCGCAACGATGGCTGCATAGCAGTTGCGAATCTGACCAACGAAGCAGGAGGAAGATGATGCGAAAGATGTTTGCCGCGAACGGGACCTTGGTGTTTGTGGCCGCTGTGGTGATGTTGGCCGCCCCGCTGGCGGCGGCCCGGGCTGAACAGGTGCAACAGGCCCCGAAAACGCCGTACACGCTTGCCGAGTACAACGCTTTCCAGGCCTGCGCCAGCCAGACCGACGCGCAGGCCAGAATTCAGTCGTGCGATGATTTTGCTTCGAAGTTCCCGAACTCCGTGCTTTTGCCGCTGGTCTATCAGACGGACTATCAGGCGTACAACCAGCTGAAGAATTATCCGAAGACGATCGAGTTCGCGGACAAGTTTCTGGCCGTGCCCAGCGCCAAGATGACCGCCATCCCCGGCGTGACGACAGAAAAGCTGGCGGGCGACCGGCTGCAAGCTCTCTACATCCGTGCCGTGGCGTTCAACCAATCGTTCAACGAAAAGGATCCGAACAAGGCAGCTGAGCTGACTGCAGCGCGGGCAGCCGCCCTCGAGGGCTTGAAAGTGCTGGGCGAGCTGCCGAAACCGGCGAACATGACGGACGATCAGTTCGTACAGCAGAAAAAGGCGCCGGAGGTTTTGTTCAATTACACGGCAGGTTCGGCGGCGTATGACGCGAAGGATTACAAGGACGCGATCGATTCGTTCAACGCTGTGCTGGCAGACAAACCGGACGACGCGGCGACGTCGTTCCGCCTGGGCGTTGCGTATCTGCAACTGGCCGCGCAACAGGCTGCCGCGCCGCCGGCCACGCCCGCGACACCGACAGGCGCAACTCCTCCGACGACACCACCAGCCGCGGCTGGAGCGACGCCGCCAGCTACCGGGGCAGCACCCGCAACTCCGGCGACGCCGGATGCCGCTGGCCAATCACCACTCACGAATCTTTACATGAACGGCTTTTGGGCGCTGGCGCGTTCGATCGCGTTGAAGGGGCCAGGCCAGGCGCAGGTGCAATCGTATCTGCGGGCGCAGATGTTTAATTACGAACAGCCCGCGTGCAGCAGCCTGCTCGACCAGCAGATGAACGATTTGATCCAACTGGCGGGAACTTCGGCAACACGGCCCGCGGCGTATTCGCTTCCGAGCGCGGCGGATCTGAGCAAGGTGCTGCAGTCGAGCAACCTGCTATCGATCTTGAGCGATTTGCAGGCCGGCGGCGACAAAGGAAAGATGACGTGGCTGGCGGTCTGCGGGCAGGAAATTCCGGATGTGGTCGGCAAGATTATCAGCGTGACGCCAAGCACCGACTCGATTGATTTCACGGTGTTCACGGCAGCGACGGGCGAGGCAATTCAGGCCGGCACAACGCCGAATCTGGACGTGGTGGTCTGGACCGCGCCGCATACAAACACGGCGGCAGCCACGACGACCGCTGCGCCGGGCGCTGCGGCGCAACCGGCGCAAGCTCCCGTGCAACCGGAAGCGGCTCGTTTGCAGAAAGGCGATGCCATCAAGTTCACGGGCACGCTGGTGAGCTACGATACGCAGCCGTTTCTGGTTCACTTCGACAAATGCAAAGTGGATCCTTCGGCGATCCCTCCGGCGAAGAAAGGCGCGCCCAAGCGCCGGCCGCGGCGTCCGGGCAGACGCTAATTCCTATTCCGAAGAAACGGCCGTCGCGGGAATCGCCGGGGCGGCCTTTTTTATTTGAGGCGGGATTTCGCTGGGATTTAATGGCGCATGGCTGGCAAAACGCGCGGCGAAATTACGGGACGCGATGTTACCTGTGGCGGCTGCCGTTGTGGTCGAGCTTATATTCCACGAGTTTGCGGCCGAGGGTGTTGCGATGGATTCCGAGGGCGCGAGCCGCGCGGGATTGGTTGCCTTCCTCGTGCTCCATCACACTCTTAATGAAGCGCCGCTCGAATTCCGCCACGGCTTCTTCGAGCAGAATGCCACGATCGACTAACTGCGCGACGAGCGCTTCCAATTGATCCTTCACAATCGCATCCTCCGAAGTGCCGCTCCGGGGACCATGCCGGGAGTGCCGAAAACGCAGGAACGCTAATCGAGCGGATGTCCGGTCAATCGCTCGTAGGCTTCGCGATATTTCGCGCGCGTGCCATTGACGACGTCCGGCGGAAGCGCCGGAGCCGGAGGCTGCTTCGACCAGCCAATGCGCTCGAGATAATCGCGGACAAACTGCTTGTCAAACGACGGCTGGGCTTTGCCCGGCTGGTACGAATCGGCGGGCCAGAAACGCGAGGAATCGGGCGTGAGGGCTTCGTCGATCCAGACCAGTTCCCCGCCGTCGAGGCCGAATTCGAGCTTGGTATCGGCAATTATGATGCCGCGCGCGGCGGCGTATTCCGAAGCGCGGCGATATATTTCCAGGGTGATGCCGCGCAGCCGCTCGGCGAGCGGGCGGCCAATGCGTTCCGCGGCTTCTTCAAAAGAGATATTTTCGTCGTGGCCGGAAGTGGCTTTTGTCGCCGGCGTGAAAATCGGCTCCGGCAGGCGATCGGATTCTTTCAAGCCCGCGGGAAGCGGGATGCCGCAGATTTTTCCCGTGGCGCAGTAATCCTTCCATCCGGAGCCGGAGATATAGCCGCGCGCGACGCATTCGATGGGAATCGGGTCCGTGCGGCGAACAACCATGGCGCGGCCGTTGAGCGCGTCTCGATACGGCGCGAGTTCGCCGGAAAAATCGGTTGCGGTGATCACATGATGCGGCACGACGCCCGCGAGCTTGCCGAACCAGAACAGCGAAAGCTGCGTGAGGACGCGGCCTTTGTCGGGAATCGGCGTGGGAAGAATGACGTCGAAGGCCGATAGGCGGTCCGTGGCAACGATTAAGAGACGATCGCCGAGATCGTAAATGTCGCGGACCTTTCCGCGCGCGAGCAGCGGGAGTCCGACGAAATCGGTTTGCGAAATTGTTGGATATGCCATTGGGGATGCCAAAGTATTCCGTCCTTGTAAAGAGGGCGCAATTTTAGCGCAGAGAAAAAAGAAGTCAACGGGTAAGCGAAGGGGCTGAGGAAAACTTTTTCACGCGCTGGCGCAAATTGCAGGAGCAATTACGCCGCGGTGGATTGCGCGCGCTGGGCAGGCTCGTCCCAACGAACGGAAACGAGCTTGGAAACGCCGGGCTCCTGCATGGTCACGCCATACATAACGGAGCCCATCTCCATCGTCTTGCGATTATGTGTGACGATGATGAATTGCGTTTGCTCGCCCATGTCGAGGAGCATGCGATTGAAGCGGCCGACGTTGGCTTCGTCGAGCGGCGCGTCCACTTCGTCGAGAATGCAGAACGGGCTGGGCTGAAAGCGGAACACGGCGATGAGAAGCGCGAGCGCGGTCATCGCCTTTTCGCCGCCGGAGAGCAGCAAAATGTTCTGCAGGCGCTTGCCGGGAGGCTGCGCGACGATGTCGATGCCGCATTCGCCGGAGCTATCGGCTTCGGTCAGGCGCATTTCGCCCGAGCCGCCGCCGAACAGCACGCGGAAGGCTTCGGAGAAGTTGCGATTGATGATAGTGAAGGCGTCTTCGAATTTTTGGCGCGATACGGTGTCGAGTTCGGTGATGGCTTGCTGCGTGTTTTGGATGGACTGGACAAGATCGTCGCGCTCGCGAGAGAGGAAGGAATTGCGCTGATCGCAATCCTGATACTCCTCGAGAGCCATCATGTTGACGGGCCCCATCGATTCGAGGCGTTCCTTCTTTTCGAGGTAACTCGCTTCCGTGGCGGCCAGCTCCTCGCCGGTCACGAGCTGCTCCTGCTGCGCGATAAGCTCTTCGGGCTGCGCGTTGGCTTCGGCGGCGCATGTTTGCCGGAGATATTCGCGATCGGAATCGTTGCGCGCCTTTTCGATTTCGCGCTGGCTGCGATTGGTGCGGAGTTCCTCGAGAGATTGGCGCTTCGCGCGTAAATCTTCATCGAGAACCGCGGCGCGTTCACGGAGAGAATTCCATTGCAACTCGAGAGCGGCCTGGCGCTGCTCGAAATTTGCTTTCTCGCTGCGATGGTGTTCGGCCTGCTGCGCCAGCTGGGCGTTACTGGCTTCGCGCTCGCCTTTCTCGCCGAGCAGCGCGCCGCGCTGCTCGACGAGTCCGGCCATGCGTTCGCGGGACTGATTCCATTCCTCGGCAAGGCGCGCCTCGAGAGTTTCAGCATTGGCCAGGCGTTCGGCCATGGCGGCAAGCTCTTCGCGGCGGCCGGCGAGTTCGCTTTGTTGCGTCTGGATTTTCTCGCGCATGGCGGCGAGGCGCTCCGCAGCCGCGGCAGATTCCTGCTCGGCGGTGGCGCGCGAGACGAGCGCCTGCTCATTCAACAAACGCGCCTGTGAAGCGCGGGCGCGCGCTTGTTCGGCTTCCGACTGGAGACGAGCGACCTCGCGCTGCGCTTCGGCGGCCTGCTGTTGCAGACGCGCGAGCTCTTCGCGAGCCTGCTCGAATTGGTGGAACGCTCCCACACGAGTTTTTTCGGCTTCGACGTGCCCGGCGAGCTTCTGTTGCAATAGTTGTTCGATGACGCGCTGATTTTCCTCGGTGCGATCGAGTTCCGCCTGCGTTTCCGCGGCGATGCGTTCCAACCGCACGACCTCAGCTTCGTGAGAGCGCAATTCGCGCTTGAGAGCCAGCGGGCCCGCTTCGCCGGGACGTCCGCCGGTGACCATGCGTCCGTGATAGCAAGTGCCTTCGAGCGTGACAAAATACTGCTGTGGATTTTCGCGCGCCAGCTTTTCGGCTTCGGCGGCGGTTTCGATCAGGTAGGCGTCCTCGAGCCGGGACAGGAATTGTTTTGCCGCCGGACCCAGCGGATCGCGAAATTCGACAAGGCGGTCGAGCCGCGAAACGACGCCTGCCGAGGAAAGAGATGCGGAATCGGGCCGAGGCTCGTACTTAAGCTGGCGCAGGGAATCGACGAAAAAAGTGGCGCGGCCGCCCATCTCCTCGCGCAGAAGCGTGATGCCCGCGCGAGCGTGGTCAAACGTCTCGACGACGACGTATTCGAGTTCGTCGCGGAGGAATTGCTCGATGGCACCTTCGTATTGCTCCTCGACTTCGGCGTAATCGGCAAGCAGGCCCACGGCGCGGAAGCCGCGCGAATCGGCGCCGCTATTTACGGAGAAGAGCTTTTGCACCGCTTCGGCGGTATAGGCGCGTTCGTTCAGAATTTGTTCGAGCGAGCCGCGGCGGGCGCGCTCGGCGGAAAGCTCCTCGCGGAGCTTTTCGCTGCGCTGCGCGGTTTCCTGATGCGCGCGGCGCAATGCGGCGAGCGATTCCTGCGCATCGCGAACCTGCTGTTCGAGATTGCGCGCATTTTCTTCCGCTTCACGATGGCGCGCGTCGGCTGCTTCGGACTTTGCTGCTTGGGACGCGACCTGAGCTTCGAGGAGAGCACGCGTTTCTTCGCGCTGCGATTGCTCGGCGACGATGCGCGCGGCCATTTCCTCGGCCTGCAGGGATTCCACCTGCGCGCGAACGGAATCTTCGCCGCTGCGGGAAGCGGTATCGCGCAGCGCGCCAATGAGATTTTCGATGGCCAATTGCTCGGCGGCATCGGAATCGATTTGCCGCGCGAAATTTTGCAAATGCGAATCGAGGAGCGCGGATTCGGCGCGCAGCGCCGTCACGCCTTCGCGATGGCTGGCGAGGCGCGCCTCGGCCTGAGCTGCCTGCGCTTCCGACTGCGCGATCTCCGCGGCCAACTGATTGACGCGCGAATCGATCTGCGCGGATTGCTCGCGATTGAAGGAAATGCGGTTTTCGGCGCGATCGAGTTCGAGCGTGGATTGATTCAGGAGATTCTGCAACTGGCGGAGCTCGTTTTCAAGCTCGTAGTTCCGCGCGCTGAGGCGCTCCTGCTCGGCTTCGAGTTCGCGAAGGGACGCGTTTTCGCGATTCTCCGCCTCGATCATTTCGCCGAGGACGGCTTCGAGGCGCTCGGCTTCGGCTTCGAGATGGCGGGCCTTGCTGGCCAGGACCACGCGCATGAGGCCGCGCATTTCCTCGCGCAATTCCGCGTAGCGGCGGGCTTTGGAGGCCTGGCGCTTCAGCGAGGCGAGCTGCTTCTCGACTTCGACGAGAATATCGTTGACGCGCGAAAGATTTACCTTCGAGGCTTCGAGCTTGGCTTCGGCGAGACGGCGCTTGGTTTTATACACCGTGATGCCGGCGGCTTCTTCGATCAGGGCGCGGCGATCCATGGGCCGAGAGTTGAGAATTTGGCCGATGCGGCCCTGCTCGATGATGGCGTAGGAATCCGGGCCGAGGCCCATGCCCATGAAAAGTTCCTGTACGTCGCGAAGGCGCGCGACGCGGCCATTGATCAGGTACTCGCTCTGGCCGGAGCGATAGAGGCGGCGGCCGACGACAACTTCGCCGGGCTTGACGGCCAGTGCGGGCTTTTCCTGCGCGCGTTTTTTCCAGGGTTTGGCGGATTGCACAGCCGGATCGGCGTCAGCGGACGCTTCCGATTCCGCAAGAGAGGCTTCGCCTTCCGGCGAGGACGATTCGTCGGGAGCGGCGGTATTTTCGGCGTCATCGCCAAAAACCTTGGCGACGGCAGCGGCAAGTTCCGGATCGACGAGCGTCAGAGACACTTCGGAAAGCCCCATCGGCGGGCGCTTCACGGTACCGTTGAAAATGCAGTCGGACATGCGCTCGGCGCGAAGCATTTTGTGGCTTTGCTCGCCGAGCACCCAGGAGATGGCATCGACCACGTTGGATTTGCCGCAGCCATTCGGGCCGACAATGCACGTGACGCCGCTGCCGCTGAAGACGATTTGCGTCTTCTCGCAGAACGATTTGAATCCCAGCAGTTCGACCTTACGCAGTTTGAGCACGCTGCTCCTTGGAAATTCCCCGGCGCTTCCGCGTCGCGCACGGAAACAGCCTGAATTTTAACCTTCAAGTAGGATTTCGAGACAAAAATCGTGGCGGGTCGCAGTGCGCGGGCCCAGCCGCCTGGCGCGTAAGATCGGCGGTGATGCGAAAGAACATAGCACGGGGCCGGAAGCGTGTAAAGCGCCGCGCGCAGAAATGTGCCCGAAAATGGAGTGGCTCAATTCCCTGCAAGCCGCGGGGGCGCGGGCCTACTTCAAATATTTCTCGTACCACGCGACGATGCGGTTGAGGCGGTCGAGCATGTGCTGTTGCTCGTGGAATCCGTGATTCTCGCGCGGATATTCCACGAGTTCGGCGGGCGCACCGTAAAACTTGAGACCGCGATAGAGTCCGGTGCTCTGGCCGAGCGGGTCCGTGGTGTCGGCTTGGCCCTGGAGAATCAGGATGGGCGTATGGGCGTTTTTCAAGTACAGAAGCGGCGAATGCTTGAGAAATCTTTCGGGATGGTCATAGGGCAGGCCCCAAAACCACTTATCGTACGAGGGGCCGTTTTCGGTGCTGAATTCGGCGATCAGGTCGACCATGCCCGCTCCAGAAACCGCGGCTTTGAAACGATTCGTTTGCGTGATGGCCCATTCGGCCATGTAACCGCCATACGACCATCCGCCAATGCCGAGGCGATTCGGATCGGCGATGCCTTGCTTGATGAGATAGTCGACGCCGGCCATCACGTCCTTGAAATCGGCGCCGCCCCAGTCGGCGCGATTCATCTCCATGAACTTTTCGCCGTATCCCGTGGAGCCACGAATATTGAAATACGCTACCGCGAAGCCATGAGCGGCGAGGAGCTGGCCCCACGTGTCGATGGAATCGTGCCAGGCGCCCGTGGGCCCGCCATGAACGAGCACGACGAGCGGGACGCGCGAGCCGTTCGCATTGCCGAGCGACTTGAGCAACTCACCTTCGATTTCGAGCCCATCGAAGCTGTGATAATGAAAGAAACTAGGTTTGGCGAGGATGACGGAATCCCAACTCGCATTCAAATGGGTGACGCGCTTCGCCAACGCGTTGGTCTTCGCGAGATAAATTTCGGGAGGCGCAGTGGCTGTTTCTCCGACGAAAGCGATGGTTCCCGCGGGCGAAACGGCAAAGGCAAGCGGGTTGGGGCTGATGTTATGGATTGTCTTCGCGGAGCCGTTTGCGCCGATGGAATAAAGAACGGTGTTAAACCCGTTTTCAGCGACGGACATCAGGCTGCCGTCGGGATACCACTGAAAACCGAACATGGGCCGGTCGATGCTGGCTGCGGTCAGGTTGCGGCTTAGATTCTTGGTCGGGGAATCAAATGAGCGCACGTAAATGTCGGTAGGCTCTGGTCCATCGACGCGCGCGGCGACGTAGGCGAACTGCGTGCCGTCGGGCGAAACGCGAATATCGCCGAAAGGACCTTTCGGCGCGACGAGAAGGGTCATTTTCCCCGTCGCGGCATCGATGGAGAAAATGCGGTTCGTGTTGTCGTCGGATGCCGGATGATCGGTGGCGGAGACGATGAGACGACGGCCATCGGGTGTCCATCGCGCTTCGGTGACTTGCCAGTTTTCGCCGGTGAGCGCGCGAGCCTTCTTCGCCGCCACGTCGAGTATCCAAACGCGGCTGTATTTGGTGTCGTGGTCGACAACGATCGCGTCGTCTTTATTTTTCTTCTTCTTTTCCTCCGCGGCAGTAGGCGCATCGGGCGCCAGAAAAACAATTTGCTTGCCGTCCGGCGACCATGCGAACGACGCGATATTGCGCTTGCCGGTGGTGATGGGGTAGGCGTCGCCGCCGTCGGAAGGCATCAGGTAGATTTGGCGGAAATTGTCGCGATTGGAAAGAAAAGCAAGAAATTTTCCGTCGGGAGACCATCGCGGCGAATTGTCGGACTTCGCGGAAAAAGTGTATTGGCGGACCTGGCGCGTGGCCACGTCCATGATCCAGATGTGCTGCGGGATTTGCACGCCCGTGGGAGGTCCGGCAACCGTGAAGGCGAGACGCGCGCCGTGAGGCGAGAAGCGCAGATCAAAAATGCGGCGCAAATTCAGAGCCTGCTCGGGCGTGAGGCGCTGAGCTGCGGGCGAATCGCCGACGGGACGGGGTGCTGCGAAAGCGAGCGGGCTCGCGAGCAGCAGAATCGCAAATACGGCGGAAAGAAAGCGGGCTTTCATGGATGGCTCCTGATGAACGGACAATGTAGTCATGCACGGCCGGTACGTCAATCGCGATCTGAGCCTCCGCGTTGACTTGCGGGTGCTCCGAACATAGGATGACGAGCGCATTTCACTTAAGGTTCGTTGGAGAATCCATGGATTCGCGGAAAAATGCTCCGGGTGGCAGCGCCTTTGCAATCGCGCTTGTGCTGTATGCGCTGGTCATTTGCGCGACCGCGATTCGTTTGCGGCCGCCGGCTCCAAAACCAGCGAATGCACCGGCTGGCGAATTTTCGGGCGCGCGAGCACGGAATGTTCTCGAGCAACTTGTTGGTGATGGCGTTCCTCATCCTGTGGGCAGCGCGCAGAATGGGGTGGTCCGCGCGCGCGTTATTTCCGAGTTGACGCGGCTTGGCTACCAACCGCGCGTGCAATCCGGCTTTGCGTGCGACCAATATGGATCATGCGCCGAAGTGAAGAATGTTGTGGCGCGGCTGGATGGGCAAGAGCGCGGCGCGGCCGTGATGCTCTCAGCGCATTATGATTCGGTTCCCGCCGGGCCGGGCGCTTCCGATGATGGCGCAAGCGTCGCCTCCTTGCTCGAAATTGCGCGCACGATGAAAGCATCCGCGCCGCCGCGGCATCCGGTTATTTTTCTAATCGACGACGGCGAAGAAGCGGGGTTGCTGGGCGCGGAAGCTTTCGTGGCGAGCGATCCATGGGCAAAAGACGTGCGTGCGGACGTGAACATGGAGGCGCGAGGAACTTCGGGGCCGAGCATGATGTTCGAGACGGGCAGCGCGAACGCCTGGCTCATGCGAATGTATGCGCGGGCGGTGCGGCATCCCGACACAAGCTCGATCTACTACGAAGCCTACAAGCACATGCCCAACGACACGGATTTCACCGTGTTCAAGCGCATGGAGTATCAGGGATTCAATTTTGCTTTCATCGGCGATGTGGCGCACTACCACACGCCGCTCGATAATTTTGCGAATGCAAGCGCACGCAGCATTCAGCATCAGGGCGACAATGCGCTGGCCGCCGTTCGCGTGCTGGCGAATTCGGATCTGCGGCCAAGCGGAGCTTCCGAGGCGGTTTTTTTCGACCTGTTTGGTTGGAAGACGATTTGGTGGCCCGCGAAGTGGACGATTGGTTTCGCCGCGCTGGCATTGGCGCTTGTCGTTCTTGAAATTGTGATTCTGGCGCGACGCCGGCAGATGCGCGCGAAAGAGTTTTTTGTGGGATTTGCCAGTTGGCCGCTGATGATTATTGCGAGCGCGGTCGGTGGCGGAGTGCTTTACTTCTTGCTTCGCGGCGCAGGCGCGCTGCCGACTAACTGGATCGCGCATCCCGCGCCGCTGCTGGTTGCATTCTGGGCGCTGGGCTTCGCCGTCGTGGTCATATTGGAACTGGCATTCTGGCGCGCGGCGGGATTTTGGGGATTCTGGAGCGGCACCTGGATTTGGTGGGCGATTGTGTCTCTTGTTTTGGCCGCGTTGGTTCCGTCGTTGAGCTATGTCTTCGTCGTTCCGTCGCTGGCGGCGGGAATTTTCGGATTGGCGACTGTGCTGGACCGAGATCAGCGAGGTGTCGCGAGCACGGTTGCTGTAATCGTTCCCGCGGTAGTTGCCGCTGCGGCTGGCGTGGGGGCGATCTGGTTCCTCTACGACGCGCTCGGGCGAATAGCGCTGGCTGGAATTGCCGTGCTCGTGGCGCTGATCGCGACGCCGCTTGCACCGTTGGCTGGAACCGTCTCCCGCCGCGGACGCTGGGCTTTTCCGGGAGCCGCGATTACCGCAGTTATCATTGGGGCAGTGACGCCTTTGCTCGTACCCGCGTTCTCGGCGGCATCTCCGCAGATGCTCAACATTCAATATTATCAGAATGCTGATAGCCGAAAATCGTTGTGGCTGGCGGATACGGCCGCAGGACGGCTGCCCCGACGCTTCATGAATGCGGTTGCTTTCGCGAAGAAAAAAGCGGCTGCTTATCCGTGGGAAACGAGTGGCGAATTCGCCGCCGCGGCACCGTTGTTGAATTTGGCTGCACCGACATTGACGATTCGGAAGGCCTCGTCTTCACAGGGGAAATGGGATTACGACGTGCAGTTGCAATCGCCACGTGGTGCGCCAGTGATCGCGCTGGCTTTTCCGCCCGATGCTGGCGTTGAATCCGTTTCGATGCAAGGAGCGGCGAATCCGGAACTGGCCCCGCGCGTGCTTCGTTACACGCATGGCTGGCGAATATACAGGTGTCTCACCGTGCCGCCTGAAGGCGTCGAGATGCGGTTCACGCTTCCGAACACGAATCCGGCGAATCTCCTGCTGCTCGATGAGAGTTTCGGTCTGCCGCCGCAGGGCGCATTTCTGCAACGCGCGCGGCCAGTGACGGCGGTGCCGATTCAGAACGGCGACACGACCGTGGTCACCCGGCGCATCACGCTTCCGCCTCAGTAGATACGCCTTACACATCGGCATTCTCGCCCGGTTTGCCAGCCGCCGGAGGCTCGGCTAGAATGGCCTGTTCACGTATCAGCGTCCTTTTCGCAAGGAACGAATCAGAGCCAAATGAGCGAATCACGGACCATGCAGGAGACGCAGAAGAGCGCCAAGCAGGGCGACATTCTGCTCGAAAACACGCTGACCAACCGCAAAGAGGCATTCGCGCCGCTGCATCCCGGCGAAGTGCGTATGTACACGTGCGGGCCGACGGTTTACGACTACGCGCACATCGGCAATTACCGGACGTTTGTTTTTCAGGACATTCTGCGGCGCTTCCTGCGCTCGCGCGGCTACCACATGAATCATGTGATGAATCTGACCGACGTGGACGACCGGATTATTCAGAATGCCGCCGAGAAGAAAATCAGTATTTTCGATTACACGGCGAAATATATTGAGGCGTTCAAAGAAGACATGGCCGCGCTGAGCCTGGAAATGCCGGAGCACTTGGTTCGCGCGACGGATCATATCGAGGACATGGTCGCGCTGATAGAGAAGCTCGATGCGAAAGGGCTGACGTACCGGAGCGATGGCTCTATCTACTATCGGATCGCGAAATTTCCCGATTACGGCAAGCTCTCGAAGGTTGATCTGAGCGGAATGCAAGCGGGCGCGCGCGTGGAAGTGGATCGCTACGAGAAGGCGGACGCGAGGGATTTTGCGCTCTGGAAATCGCCGAAGCCCGGAGAGCATTTCTGGGAGACGCGCATCGGCCCCGGGCGTCCCGGCTGGCACATTGAATGCTCCGCGATGGCCATGAAGTACCTGGGCGACACGCTGGACATTCACACGGGCGGCGTGGATTTGGCGTTTCCGCATCACGAGAATGAAATCGCGCAGAGCGAGGCCGCCACGGGCCATCCGTTCGTAAAATACTGGCTGCACGCCGAGCACTTGATCATCGATGGCGAGAAGATGTCGAAGTCGCTCGGCAATTTTTATACGCTGCGCGATTTATTGAGGAAGGGCCACAAGCCATCGACGGTTCGCTATTTGCTTGCTTCCGTGCCGTATCGCCGCCAGTTGAATTTCACCTCGGACAGCATTCAGCAGGCCGCCAGTTCGGTCGAGCGGCTCAGAAACTTCGTGTCGCGATTGAAGGAAAGTAAATTCCCGCCGGGTTCGAGCGCGGGTATGCAAGCGCGGGCGCAAAAGGCGGAAGCGGATTTTGAAGCAGGTCTCGCGGACGATTTGAATACCGCCGTGGCGCTGGCGGCCATATTCGATTTGGTCCGCGATGTGAATACGTCCATCGACCGGGGCGAATTTCACGAGCACGATGTGGCGCACGTGATGGCGGCGATAAAGAAGTTTGACGGAATCTTCGCCGTGATCGAAGACAACGACGCGGCGAAGTTGCGCGCGCTCGGATTCGAATCGAGCGAGCCGGAGATGAGCACAGCAGAAATAGAAGGGCTGATCGCCGAGCGGCAGCGGGCGCGCAAGGAGCGGAACTTCAAGCGCTCCGATGAGATCCGCCAGGAACTCGCCGAACGTGGTATTCTCTTGGAAGACGCGCGCGATGGCGGCGTCCGATGGAAAAGGAAGTGAACCTGCAATTCCAAAATCCGATCTCCTGGAACAGCGTTCCCTCCCGTCAGAGGCCCAGTCTGTTCGGCGTTGACTAACTATCCTTCCTCCGCTCGCACGATGCCGCTGGCAAATTGCCGCGGCGAAAAAATCCAATTCAGGAGGAAGAAATGAAGAAAGCTACGGGTTGGAAACTGCCTCGTTTGACGACGAAGCTGCCAGGGCCGAATGCGAAGAAGCTCGTCGGGCGGGACGCGAAATTCGTTTCGCCGTCGTATACGCGCAGCTATCCGCTGGTCGCGAAGCGCGGTCGCGGCGCGGTGATTGAGGACGTGGACGGCAATCGCTTTCTCGATTTCGCCGCGGGAATCGCGGTGGTCGCGACGGGCCATTGCCATCCGGCGGTTGTCTCCGCGATTCAGAAACAGGCGGCCGAACTGATTCACATGTCGGGAACGGATTTTTACTACGAGAACATGGTGGAGCTGGCCGAGAAATTGGCGTCCATCGCGCCGGGGAAAGACGCCAAGCGCGTTTATTTCGGCAATTCCGGGACGGAAGCCATCGAAGCAGCCATGAAGCTCGCGCGGTATCACACCAAACGCGACAAATTCATCGCGTTTTACGGCTGCTTCCACGGACGGACGATGGGTTCGCTGTCGCTGACGGCGAGCAAATCCATCCAGCGCAAGGGATTCGGCCCGCTGCTTGGCGGGGTGGTGCATATTCCGTATCCGAATCCGTACCGCGATGCGGGAGGGAACGCCGAGGCGTCGACCGAACAGTGCCTCGAATTTCTCGAGGATCAAGTTTTCCACCGCTTGACGGATCCTGCCGACGTGGCGGCGATTTTTGTTGAGCCGATTCAGGGCGAAGGCGGCTACGTCTCCGCGCCAGCGGCGTTTCTGCGCGAGTTGCAGCGGATTTGCCGCAGGCATGGCATTTTGCTCGTAGCCGACGAAGTGCAGTGCGGAATGGGGCGAACGGGAAAGTGGTGGGCCTCGGAGCACGCAGGAATCGATCCCGATATCGTCTGCGTCGCCAAAGGAATCGCGTCGGGCATGCCGCTGAGCGCGACGATTGCGCGCGCGAGCATCATGAACTGGGCCCCCGGCGCGCACGCTTCGACCTTTGGAGGCAATCCGATTTGCGTGGCGGCGTCGTTGGCAACCATTGATCTGATCGAGCGGAAATACATGGACAACGCGGCGCGCATGGGTGAGTTCGTGATGCAGCAACTGGCCGATTGGCGCGAGCGGTATCCGATTGTCGGAGATGTTCGCGGCAAGGGCTTGATGATCGGCATCGAAATCGTGCGTGATCAGAACACGAAAGAGAAAGCGCCCGAGCTGCGAAACAAGATCGTCGACCGCGCGTTTCACAAAGGGCTGCTGATTCTGGGCGCGGGCGAAAACTCGATACGGCTCGCGCCGCCGCTTGTCATTGATGAAGAACAAGCGGAATATGCTGTTCGCACGCTCGGCGAGTGCATCGCCGAAGTGCAACGATCGCGTTAGCGCGCGGTTGTTACCCGCGGAGGACGATGCCTCGTATTCTGGATGTCGGCTGCGGCCAGCACAAGTATCCGGGCTCGATCGGCATTGACATGAACCCGAACACCGCAGCCGACGTGCTCTGCCATTTGGATCACGGCTCGCTGCCATTTTGCGACAATGCGTTCGACGAAGTCCGCGCCACGCATCTCATCGAGCATGTCGACAACGTCATTCTCACCGTCGAGGAATTTCACCGCGTGACGCGTGCGGGCGGCACGATCGTGCTGATCACACCGCACTATACGGATTTCAGCTCGTTCTGCGATCCCACGCATCGCTGGCACCTCAACAGCTTTTCCTTCTGGTATTTTTATCCGGAGGGCCTTCACGGAGAGCCATCGTGGTATTCGCGCGCGCGCCTGCGGCAGCGGAGGCTGCGCGTGCGGCTGCTGCAAGTCTGGCGGTATCTCGGTTTTGAATTTCTGGTGAACCACTCGCTCCGCTTCCGGCGGTTCTGGGAATTTTATCTGTGCTATATCGTGCGCGGGAAAGTGATGGAGTTCGAGCTGGAGGTTATCAAGTAACGTGCCCCTGCTTTCGCGAGCGATTTTCGGCGCTGTGCGCCTGGCGGCCCGGCGAGGGCTTGCCGAATCGAGCGGTGGCGAATCGGCGAAAGAGCAGGCGCGGCGAACGGGGATTCACGGCGAAACGTACGCGTATTGGTACTTGCGGCGGCACGGATACGTGTTCGTGGCGCGCAATTACCGGATCCCGGACGACAAAGGCGAAATCGATCTGGTTGGTTACGATGGCGCGGTGCTGGCGTTTGTCGAGGTGAAGACGCGAAGCGGAACGGACGAACGTCCAGGCCAGCCGGAAGAAAGCGTGACCGCGGAAAAGCGCAGGCATTTGGAGCGCATGGCGAAGCGATTTCTGGCGGAGCGGCGGCTTCGCGACGTTTCCTGGCGATTCGATTTGGTGGCGATTGAGAGCCGTGCCGGACGCGCGCCGGAAGTTCGCCTGTACAAAAATGCGTTCGGGGTGAAACATTAGAGTTTCACTTCGCGTCGCGTATTCAGGAATTCCGAACACAATGGCATTCGAGGAGTAAAATAGAGATCTCATGGGTTTGGCCGGAATCATAAGCCAGGAGGAGTAAAGGTTGCCCGATCTACGCAAGGATCCGATTACAGGTCGTTGGGTGATTATTTCGAGCGATCGCGGGAAGAGGCCGTCAGACTTCGTCCGCGAGAGCGTGCAAATGAAAGGAGGCTCGTTTTGCCCGTTCTGTCCGGGCAACGAGACAAAAACGCCGCCGGAAATTCTGGCCTATGGACGAAACGGAAACGACAAGGACACGCCGGGCTGGACGGTGCGCGTGGTCCCGAATAAATTCCCGGCGCTGGGGATTGAAGGCAATCTCGATCGCCAGGGCGAGGGTCTATTCGACCGCATGAACGGAATCGGCGCGCACGAAGTGATTATCGAAACGCCGGATCATCAGAGCACGCTGGCGACACTGCCCGAGAAATCGCTCGAGGAAGTGCTGTGGGCGTACCGCGATCGCGTGCTGGATTTGAAAAACGACAAGAGATTCCGCTACATCTTGCTGTTCAAGAATCATGGCGAAGCAGCCGGAGCATCGCTCGAACACACCCATTCGCAATTGATCGCTTTGCCCATTGTGCCGAAGCGCGTCCGGGAGGAAGTGGACAACTCCCGCCACTATTACGACGTGAAAGAACGGTGCATTTTTTGCGACATGATTCGGCAGGAGATGGAAACCGGCACGCGCGTGATCTTGCAGAACGACCAGTTTATCGCGCTGGCTCCCTACGCGCCGCGATTTCCGTTTGAGACATGGATACTGCCGCTGCAGCACAGCTCGTCATTCGAAAATCAGGCGAGTCCCGTGTATACGAGCCTGGCGAAGCTGTTCCACGAATTTTTAGCGCGGCTGGACGCGGTCCTCAACCGCCCGGCCTATAATTACGTAATCCACACTTCGCCGATCGGCGAGGAGATCAACGATCATTATCACTGGCATGTGGAGATGATGCCGAAGCTGACGCGCGTGGCGGGCTTCGAGTGGGGAACGGGGTTCTATATCAATCCCACGCCGCCGGAAGAGGCGGCGCGGTTCCTGCGCGAAGCACAGCCTTAAACCGCGAGGCTTTAGACCAATACTTCGGGTACTTCCATCCTGCCGCCGCGAAATGCGGATTCGAAAGCAGCGACGCATTTCGGATCGAAATCGGTTCCCGCGCCTTTCAAGATGATGTCGCGGGCTTCGAATGGCGACATCGCTTTGCGGTAGGGACGGTCGCTCACCAGCGCGTCGTATACATCAGCCACGCTGATAATGCGCGCTTCGATGGGAATGTCTTCGCCCTTGGTCGGATGATAGCCCGAGCCATCGAATTTGTCGTGATGCGCAAGAATAATGGGCAACACGCGGCGGAGCGTTCCGCCGACGGCCACGGGGCGGAGCGCTTCAACTCCCCGAGGCAGATGCGCCTGCACCTCAACAATTTCATCTTGCGAGAGGCGCGCGGTTTTATACAGGATATTGCGGCTGACTTCGAGCTTGCCGATATCGTGTAGGAGAGCAGCGGCGCGAACATCCTCGACCTGTTCGTCGGGGAGTCCCATTTCCGCGGCCATTCGTGCGGCGTAGACGGAGACGCGGAACGAATGGTTCTGCGTATATTTGTCGTTGGATATGACCTGGCAGAGGATTTGGAGAACGCCGAAATAGGTCTCGCGCAGCTCCGTCATGCCCTTCTCTTTCACTTCATAGAGCGTGCCCATCGCATAAGCAGTGACAACCAGGAAGCCGCCCCAGATCGCGACGTCCGACCAGCCAATCAAATGCCGCAATGTGACGCCCATGCCCGCGGCCAGCGCCACCGGGTTCATCAAGTTGAGCCATGAGACGATCAGGATCGACGCGGCTGCCGTCTGCACGGCGCGGGCACGGCCAAAGTAATACGCCGCGAACAGAGTCGGGAGGTTGTAAAACGTCAGAACCAGGCGTTGCCCGGCCACAAAGAAATTGATCACCGCCGCAAAGGCGATAATCGAGAAGATCAACAGCAGTTCTTTGTTGATCACCATAATCCGGGACATGAGCGGTTTCTTCACAGCCTTATCCCTCCACGAGAAGTGTCTCGGGCTACGGAGTTCCTGATTCAGCTTGTAAATGGTAACAACCCCGCTGCGCGTTGTGGCGTTGTTTGTCCGCTTACTTGCTCAATCCATGCACCTGTACTGAATCCGGCGCTGCCTGTACCAAGGGACAGGTCCGGCGCGCGATGGCATTTTGGCGGGCGTGATGGTACTTTGGCCGCAGGGCCGGACGAGGAATGCACGCAAGGAGAGAGAAATGACGTGGGGTCAGAGACGAACGCTCGTGATTCTGCTGGTGGTTGCGGCCGCAGTGCTGATTTTCTGGCTGGTTCCGTGGTGGATGATTTCCTCCGGCGGGACAATTTCATCGAATTCGACGCTTGTTCTGGACCTGAGCGGCCAGATTAAAGAGCAGCGGCCCGCGGACTTCTCGAATGTGTTCTTCGGTTCTCGGGCGCTGGTGCTGCACGAAATCACTGACGCGATTGACGCCGCGCGCACGGATCCAAAAATCAAGGGATTGATTGTACGAATCGGCCCACTGGACACGGGATGGGCCAAGCTCGAAGAAATTCATGCGCATCTGCTGGCGTTCGATGCGAGCGGGAAGCCGAGCGTCTGCTATCTGGGCTACGACGGCGAAGGAAACCCTGAATATTACGCCGCCACGGGATGCGATCAGATCTGGCTCACGCCATCGAACCCGCTGGATGTGCGCGGCATGATGGCGCAGGCGACATTCCTGCGCGGCACTCTCGACAAACTGAAAATCGTGCCGGATTTTTATCACATCGCGGAATTCAAGACGGCGACGAATGAGTTCACCGATAAAAAATTCACGCCGGCGCACCGCGAGGAAGTCCAATCGCTGCTCACGAGCCTTTACGATCAGTACGTCAGCGAAGTTTCCGCCGCGCGACATATAAACCCCGCGCAATTCGAGTCGCTGGTCGAGAAGGGGCCATTTCTGCCGCGGGAGGCATTGCAAAACAAGCTCGTTGACCGCCTCGGCTATTGGGATCAGGTGCGGACTTTTTTCCGCAGGAAGACCGGCGAATGGAACCCGGTCAGCTTCGCGCGATATCGCCAGAGATTGAGCGATGGCAGCGGGCCGAAGATCGCGATTATCTATGCGTCCGGAGAAATCGTTTCGGGCGAGTCGCAGGTGACGCCGGGAGGCGGCGTTGTGATGGGCGGCGACTCGGTTGCGGCGGAGTTGCGCGAGGCGCGAAACGATTCGAGCATCAAGGCGATTGTGCTGCGTGTCAATTCGCCCGGCGGCTCATCGGTGGCGAGCGAAGTCATCCGGCGCGAGGTGCAACTGGCGCGCGAGAAAAAGCCCGTGGTTGCTTCCATGTCCGACGTGGCGGCTTCCGGCGGCTACTGGATTTCCATGTCGGCGAACAAAATTGTGGCCGATCCAGACACGATTACGGCTTCGATTGGCGTGTTGAGCGGAAAGATGAATATCTCCGGCCTGTACAAACTGCTGGGCGTGAGCACTGACTCCGTGACGACGAGCGATAACGCCACGCTGTATTCGTCGCAGCAGAATTTCACGCCCGCGCAGCAGCAAGTGATTCAGAAGATGCTGCAGGACATCTACTTGCATTTCACGCAGGGCGTCGCGCAAGGCCGCCACCTTCCCATCGGTACGGTGGACAAAATCGCGAAGGGACGCGTGTGGAGCGGCGAGCAGGCCAAGGGGCTTGGCCTCGTCGATGATCTCGGCGGAACGGATCGCGCCATTACCATCGCGAAGGAACTGGCGCACATTCCCACGACAGAGTCCGTCGAGATTGTTCGCATGCCGAAGTCGAAAACGCTTTTCGATTTGCTCCTCGACCGCACGCAGGGCCAGGTGATCGCGCCGGGGAACGACTACAGCTCGGTGCAGTCGCTCGTGCATCGCCTGACCGCCATGGTGCAGGCAGAGCCGGTGCGCGTTCAGATGCCCTATGTGCTGAGCATTCGTTGAATGGGGCGTTGAAGGCGCGCTAAAGCATCGCTGAAGCGGTGCGCGCCTTCGCATGCAGCATCCAATTCGCTGGCTGACCGCATGTCAGTTTCGCTATACTAACTGGGTTCATCCGGCGCGGTACCCAAGTGGTAAGGGAGAGGTCTGCAAAACCTTTATACGCGAGTTCGATTCTCGCCCGCGCCTCCAAGTTTTCCCCATTTAATTTCCGCCTCGTTGACGGTCTCGCGCTTCCGTTACGAAAGAACATACTCCGAACTGAAATGGCCGAGCGGTATCATCTGCCGGATACAGAGAGCTTGCGGTGGAAAATGGGATGCGGAATGCGGCAAGGAAGCTAATGGCTTCAGATACGTCTCAGTTTGAAAGGCTGGCGCGGGAGTATCTCGAAGGAGCAGCTGAGTGGAATGCCGTGCATCAATATGCGTTGCAACTGGAGTGCGAAAACAAAACCGATTTTCCAATTGAGCTTGGGAGACCACTGGAAGAACTGCACATGATCTTCTTGGCTGATGCTGAAGACGATCCGCAGTTCCGTGCAGATCGGACGGAAATCTCATTGGCATTGGCGGGGCTTGACCGGTTGAGAGCTGATGTGAAGACTCTTGGTCGCGACATCGCTGTACAGCGGGAGTCGGACCAAGAAAGACAGCGAGAGGAATCTAGAAGCTGATGACATAACGAGGTCGGCCTCACGACGAGGCGAGTAAACTGTGCGGGTTCCAACCTAACAGTGCTCGGATCGAAGGAGGCCGAGATGCGAATTATAGGATGCGACTTGCACACACGACAACAAACGATTGCGATGTTGGATACCGACACGGGTGAGTTGGTGGAGAGAACTCTCGAGCACGATGGTGAGAAGGGGAGGGAGTTCTATGCCGCCCTCCCAGGCCCGGTCCTGGTAGGAATCGAAGCCACCGGATCGATGCACTGGTTTCTGAAGCTGATGGAAGAGCTGAAGATCGAATGCCGAGTGGGTCATCCGGCGAAGATTCGTGAGGCGGACACACGCAAACAGAAACACGACCGACGGGATGCGCGATTGCTGCTGAAGTTGCTAGCGGAAAAACGCTTTCCAACGATCTGGATGCCTTCGAACGAGCAACGCGATCTGCGTACATTGCTGCGGCATCGTCACCAGTGGGTACGGATGCGGACTCGAGTGCAGAACACGCTGCAATCGATGGCTCTCAGTAACGGTCTGCGGCGCGGAACATCCTTGTGGAGCCAAGCAGGCCAACACGCGCTCCAGGCGCTGCCCTTAGCTCCGCACGCGAGCCAACGCCGAACAGCTCTGCTCGCCTTATACCCTCAATTGCAGGAATCGATCGACGGGCTAGACAAGCAGGTCAGCGAGCAAGTCCTGCAACGTTCCCAGGCTCACCGGTTGATGACACATCCAGGAGTCGGACCGATCACCGCACTAGCCACCGAAGTGTTCTTGGGTGACCCAATGCGGTTCGCCGATGGCAAAGAGTTGGCCAGCTATGTGGGAATGATCCCCGGTGAGCACTCCAGCGGCGGACGCCGGCAGCGGCTTGGTGGGTTGAGCAAGCAAGGCAATGCTCTGCTGCGCTATCTCTGGTGCGAAGCGACGATACACGCAGTACAGCAGGATCCGGAGCTGAAACGGTTTTACCGGTGCAAACTGATGCAGAAAGGACTGGGGAAGGCCAGAGTTGCTGCCGCTCGCAAACTCGGAATCCGTCTCTGGATCATGTTGCGCGACCAGATTGACTACGAAGAGTTCTGCCGTCGCGGACAGATACGGCAGAAGAGCGGTGATGCCCGTGCGGGAATGCCTGACTGAGACAGTGGTCCTGCCATGCAGTGACCGGGAAACTGAATAGGCTACCCCGCCTCCCTGGAGTTGCAGGGAGTTCGAATACATCATCATGGTCCACAGTGACCGAAGAGATGTCTGGTGGGCAACACCGAGTTGATGAAGTGACACAGGGACGAGCACGTTAGGTTGGACAGAGAAGAAAAACTCGACGAATCGGCAGCGGCGTCATCCCGCCTAAACAAAAGGCGTGAATGCAGACGCCCACAAAAGAATCCTGGCTAAGGACGAAGCTCCGCTTCGTCCGGACGCAATTGTGGCGAGCCGTCCGCGGCGTCAAGGGTCTGGCGATGAACGGTCCGACAAAAACCGTCGGCCCGCCCTTGACACCGCTCCCGGCCCGCAAAACTATGGGTGTCTCGTGAAAGGCTGTCGTGAAGCGGCAAACGAAACAAGAACCGATCAAAAAACTCTTGACACAGGCCGCTCTCGTTAGAGATGTCTCATAAATGCCTTTCCGGGGGTCGGAGCTTTAGCTCCGACAAGAAAGCCCTGAACAACAAGGGCTTTTAGCCCCTGAAGTACAGCAGTCTGATCGACTCTCGGTATTTATGAGATGACTTCTAGTCGGTTGAAGTCCATAGCCAAATACGAGGCACGAAAGAAGCGCAAGCAACCCCAGGGACGAGTTCGGGCGGAGCCGAAGATACTACGGGAGACGGATGGCTAAGATACAAGCGCGAGGGGCGCAGTGGAAAGAATCCTGGGCAACAAACCCGCCATCGGCGCCGCCACAAACCGCGCGCCATTGCAGGCCGCGCGCCTCGCGCGTTTCCCGCCTCGGCAGGGCGGGGATTTATCCCCGCCGCAAACGCTGCCGTTCCCTTAGGGATTTCAACCCCTGAGGGACGAAGTGTCGGCCCGCGCCGCGCTGTTTGCGAGCAGTCAGGTTTTCGCAGGGGTGCTGCTTGTTCACCCTGCCGTTGTAGCGGCCCTGCCTTTCCCTGCCTTTGTAGCGGCGGCCTTCAGCTTGCCCGCTGCAAGCCGGGCCGGCAGCTTTACCTCCGACAATAGGGGGTCGCGGCTTCAGCCGCGAGGTTAAACGGCGATTGCCTCCCTCTTCCTTTCGCCTTTACGCCGATGTCTTTTATCGGGGCGCTCCATCCGCGCGCGCCTCACTTGCGCGATGTGTTCGCCTTTCGCTAGTCACTCGCCACTCGTTTACCCTGAGGAACGAAGGGCCGCTCGCTTGCCCTGCTCGTCCTGTTTACCCTGAGCTTCTGCGAAGGGAGCGAATCCGGGGAAGAGGCGAAGGAAGCAAGGGCCACTGCCTAAAAAAATCCCTTGCAAATCCTGTTAACTTGTGATATATGTATAGCTTAGTTATGATACACAAACAATGGATCTTCGGCGCCCCTGAAGCGACGGCTTCTTGCCCTGGGCGCGTTTTGCGAAGGGCATGCCGCCCGCGCTCGCCCTGGAAAAATCGATGGAGTCCCTGCTCCGCGTAGCCCTCGCTCCATGTCGCTTCCCGGCGGCGTCTCGCCTTGTCCTTCCAGCCTCTAATCTCCAGCCTCTAACTTCTAGAACTTCTAATCGGTACAACAAATTATTAGAATCGCCCGTAACTCGCACAAAACAAACAATCGCACTTCGTTCTAATCGGTACAGATTCGCGATTTTTGCAGCGCCCATTTCCCCGCAGAATCGGCGGTCTCGTCTGGCCGCCGGCACTGTCGCCCTTGCGCTCAACCTCGCCGCGACAATGCGCGCCCGTGCAGCCTTAATCGCAAATGAGATGCGCAGTCCCGCGCACGCAACCAACTCACAACGCGCCACTTATGATTTCTTGATCGCAAATGAGTTTCAATTGCAAAACGCGCTTTTCACTCGCCCCGCGCGCCTCCCTCGTACTCTGCGGTCGCGCGCGCAAAGAATCGCAACGCGATCTGCCTCATCAAATGTGCCCTGGAGGCTAAAATGATCACCATTCGGCCCCGCGACGAACGCGGGCACAACAAAATCGGCTGGCTCGATTCCCATTTCACGTTTTCGTTCGACCAATACCACGACCCGAACCACATGGGCTTTCGCGAGCTTCGCGTCATCAATGAAGACGTCATCGCACCCGGCCAGGGCTTCGGGATGCATCCGCATCGCGACATGGAAATTTTAACCTGGGTACTCGACGGCTCGCTCGATCATCGCGACAGCACTGGCTCGCGTGGCGTCATCCGCCCCGGCGAACTTCAGCACATGACCGCGGGTTCCGGCGTGACGCATAGCGAATTCAACGCGTCGACCTCCGAGCCGGTTCACCTGCTCCAAATCTGGATTTTGCCGGAGCGCCGCGGATTGAAACCCGCCTACGAGCAGCACACGTTTCCCGCAAATAGCTGGAACGGAAGTTTCCAATTACTCGCGGGTGAAGGCGCGCCGGTTGCCATTCATCAGGATGCGAAACTTTTCGCCGCGCGCATGAAGTCCGGCGAGGAAATCACGCATGCGCTCGATTCTGCGCGCCATGCCTGGGTGCAGGTCGCTCGTGGTACCGTGCGTCTGAACGGAAGGGAACTGGCGGCTGGCGACGGCGCCGCGATCTCAAACGAAAAGAGCCTCACGTTCAAGGCGCAAAGCCCGTCGGAAGTCTTGCTGTTCGATTTGGCGTAGCTGGCGCGATGACGCACAGGACCGAATCACAGGCGCGGCAGCACGATGCCATGCTGCGCCTGATATTTTCCCTTCTTATCTTTGTACGATATTTCGCAGCTCTCATCCGATTCGAAAAAAATCACCTGGCACAGTCCTTCGTTCGCGTAGATTCGCGCCGGCAGCGGCGTCGTGTTGCTGATCTCCAGCGTCACGAAGCCTTCCCACTCCGGCTCGAACGGCGTCACGTTCACGATAATTCCGCACCGCGCGTACGTCGATTTTCCGACGCACAGCGTCAGCACCGTTCGCGGTATCCGGAAATATTCCACCGAGCGTCCCAGCGCGAACGAATTCGGCGGGATGATGCACACGGGTCCTTTGAATTCCACGAACGAGCGCTCGTCAAAGTGCTTCGGATCCACAATGGTCGAATTCACATTCGTGAAAATTCGGAACTCATCGGCCACGCGAATGTCGTAACCATAGGACGACACGCCGTAGCTAATCACGCCTTCGCGAACCTGCCGATCGGAAAATGGTTCGATCATTTTGTGCTCGCGCGCCATCCTGGTGATCCACCGATCCGACTTCACGCTCATCCCATCCTCCCGGTGCGTTCCATTTCAAAAAGGCGCGGCATCTTATTACACCGCGTGCCGCTTGACAACCCGCAACCCGCCCTCTAGCATACACTTCGAAAAGGAGCCGTCACCGCCATGATAAAACTTGATATCGTGAACGCCGTTGTGCAGCGCACAAATATTCCTCGCAGCAAGGCCGAGCAGGCCGTCGAAACGGTTTTCGAGGCGTTGAAAAACGCTCTCGGCCGCGGCGAACGCATCGAGCTGCGCCGCTTCGGCGTGTTCAACGTGAAGCCTCGCAAAACCGGCATCGGCCGCAATCCTCGCACCGGCCAGCAAGTGAATATCCAGCCCGGAAAAGCCGTCCGCTTCAAGCCCGGCAAAGAGCTGCAAACGCTTTAGCGGCTTGTTGAAAAAAATTCGTTGCCCATCGCGGACCATTGATCGTTTTCCACGGATCATTTTCCACGGATCATTATCTTTCTCTCCGGTGGCAAGCGCCGCCGTGGGCGGTGTACCCTAGTAACGTGGACCACGGCAACGGCACTGGGCGCACTGACGCATCCATCGAACTGCTCGACAACCGCGTTCGTTGGTTGCTGGAATCCCGTTTCGCCACTGGCGCGCCGCGAAAACGAAAATTTGTTCTCGCCTTGGTTCTCTTCGTACTTACCGTGATTTCGACTCTCGCCGTGGGCCGCGAATTCTCGGTTTCTTTCGCGCAAAATCGCGCGCCATTCTCCGGAATGGAAAATCCTTTCGCTCCCACGTGGAAAAGCCTACTGCATCCGCGGCTGCTGCTCGGCGGAATCCCTTTCGCGTTCACGCTGATCGGTATTTTGCTCGCGCACGAACTGGGGCATTTTTTCGCCTGCCGCTATTATAAAATCGACGCGAGCTATCCGTATTTTATTCCCGCGCCCACTTTGATTGGCACATTCGGCGCATTCATTCGCATACGCTCGCCGATCTTGAATCGCAAGGCTCTCTTTGACGTTGGTTTTTCCGGACCTCTCGCGGGATTCATTCTCGCGCTCCCGATTCTCGCGCTGGGGGTTTATTTTTCAAAAGTCGTGCCGGGCGTGCAGTCGAACGCGCTGGTGATTTTCGGGAGTCCGCCGCTGATACGATTTTTCCTCGCGCTGTTTCATCCCGGCGTGCGGCCGCGCGACATCCTGTTCAGCCCGATTGCGCTTGCCGCGTGGGTCGGATTATTCGCGACGGCGCTCAATCTTCTTCCGATTGGCCAGCTCGATGGCGGCCACATCGTCTACAGCGTGGCGAGCGACCTGCACCGCCGGATTTCCATCGGCTTCGGCGCGATCCTGATCGCCATGGGAATATTTTTTTGGCATGGCTGGATTTTCTTCGCGGTGCTTACTGGTTTTCTCGGCTTTCGGCATCCGCAACTGCTTGATCGCTGGACGCCGCTCGACCGCACGCGCGGTGCATGGGCCATTGTCGCTCTGATTATTTTTCTTCTGTGCTTCACGCCGCTGCCGCTCAGCGTTCCGCACCCCTGATTCTCGCTAGAAGAGTTGGGACATGTTCTTCTGCGAGTTCACCTATCGGAGAGTCGGCGTAGGAACCGACAATGGCAGACCTCAGCGGCTGAAGCCGCCCTGATTGTCCGCGGTTTGCGGCACGGCTCAAGCCGTGCCCTGACATGTCCAAAACGTGGCGCTCGCGCCTCGGGATAAACCAGAGTCACGACCCGCGAAGCCACGAGGACTTTACCGCAAACGACGAGGGGTTACAGCAGGCTCGCCGGATCCACGTCGACGATTACGGCGCTATCGGGAATTTCCTTTTTTGCGCAGTACGACAGACACCCTTCGAGAACCTGCGCCAAAATCCGCCGGTTCGGCGTCTTCAGTAAAATCTGAAAACGATATTCGCGCCGCAACTTCGAGAGCGCCGCAGCCGCCGGTCCCAGCACTTTCAGCTCGCTGATTTTCCGCGAATCGAAATACGCGGCGATGGCGCGCGACCATCGAATGGCATTTTCGATTTTGCGGTCGCGCACCAGCACATTCGCCAGCGCAATGAACGGCGGATAATGCATCATTCGCCGGAAATGAATTTCGCGGTCGAAGAACGCCTTATAATTCTGATCCACCGCGTGCTGAATCGCGTAGTGCTCGGGATAATAGGTTTCGATCAGCACCTCGCCCGGGAACGGCCCGCGGCCCGCGCGTCCAGCGACTTGCGTAAGCAACTGAAACGTGCGCTCGGCCGCGCGAAAGTCCGGCCGCCCGAGCGCCAAATCGGCGGAAACCACTCCCACCAAAGTGACGCGTTCGAAGTCGTGCCCTTTGGCGACCATCTGCGTGCCCACCAGCAAGTCCAGTTCGCCGCGCGCGAACGCGCCAAGAACTTTCTGATATTCGCGCTTGGTGCGAACCGTATCGCGATCCAGACGTCCGATGTGCGCCTTCGGAAACTGCTCGCGCAAGTATTCCTCGACGCGCTCCGCGCCATCGCCCACGAAATACAGATACTCCGATTTGCATTTCGGGCAATTCTTCGGCACGGCCGTCGAATACCCGCAGTAGTGGCATTCGAGCCGCGCGCGCCGCTTGTGATAGGAAAGCGCGATGCTGCAATTCTGGCATTCGATTCCCGCTCCGCAGCTCCGGCAAAGCACGTACCACGAATATCCGCGCCGGTTAATGAGGATCAGCACCTGCGTGCCGGCCGCAAATCGCTCGCCGACGGCCTTCCGCAGCCGCGCCGATACCGGCGCCGAACGGTGGCTCTGGCGGAATTCCTCGCGCAGGTCCACCAGCTTCACCGCGGCGAGCGGACGGTTTTCGACGCGCGTCGTCAGTTCGAGCAAACGGTATTTCCCGCTGCGCGCATTGTGAAAACTTTCGAGCGAGGGCGTTGCCGAGCCGAGCAGCGCGACCGCGCCTTCGAGCTGCGCGCGAACGATCGCTACGTCCCGCCCGTTGTAGCGCGGCGTTTCCTCCTGCTTGTAGCTCGACTCCTGCTCCTCATCGACAATGACGAGGCCCACATTTTCGAGCGGCGCAAACACGGCCGAGCGCGTTCCCACCACAACTTGCGCTTCGCCCCGCCGCACGCGCCACCATTCGCGCGAGCGTTCATTTTCTCCGAGGCCGCTGTGCAGCACGGCGACAATTCCGCCGAATCGCGCACGTACCAGACGGCTCAGCCAGAGCGTCAGAGCAATTTCCGGTACCAGCACAATCGCCGTGCGCCCCTGCGCCAGCGCCGCTTCCACCGCGCCAAGATACACTTCCGTTTTGCCGCTTCCCGTGACGCCGTGGAGCAACGCCGCGGTGAAGGATTTCTCCGCAAGCCATTCTCGAACGGCCTCAACGGCGGCTTTTTGTTCCGCGTTCAGCGCATTTGCCGGAGGAACAAAATCCGTCTCCCAGGGATCCTCTTCCGCCGCCAGCGGCTCTTCCCAGGCGATCAGCTTCCCCTGTTTTTCGAGCCGCGCGGCGATGGCGCGCGACGCTCCGGCTTTCAGCAAAATCGGCAACGGCACAGGACCGCGCGTCGCTGTCAGTATTTCGTGGATTGTTTCTTCTTTCGGATCTTCCGGCGCCGCCGCGGGATTCCATGACACGATTTTTTGCACGCGCTCCTGCTTGCGCCGCACGCGTTCGCGCGCGATCAAGCATCCGCGCCGCGCGAGCCGCTCGGCGCCAGCCTCGCCTCCCGCGATGCGCTTCAAACGCGCGGACGTCACGGGATTGTCGCCAATAGCGAGAAGCTCCAAAATCGCCAGATCAACCGACTCGCCCGGCGCGGCGGGCCCGCGTTCCTTCATTTCCGCCAGAAAATCGCGTCCGTGCTGCGTGAGTTCGTATTCGCGGTCCTGCCGCAGCTCGGCCAGCGGCGGCAGCATGGCGCGCAACGTTTCTCCGACGGGCGCGACGTAGTAGCGGCTCACCCACATTCCGAGTTCGATCAATTTCGGCGGAAGCGCGGGCGTTGGGTCCAGCAGCTCGACGATTTCCTTGGTCGCCTTGCCCGCCGCTGGATTCGCGACGATGGCCACAACCACGCCAACCATCGCGCGGTTCCGAAACGGCGCGACGACGCGGCTGCCAACAAGCTCGGCCGTCTTCAAATGTTCCGGAATCGCGTAGGTGAACGTCGAGCGGAGCGGGACGGGCAGCGCAACTTCGCAATACCGCGCGATCATATTCGTTTGCTAGTGTAACAGCAACGCAAGATTCGCAACCAACGCTTCGGACATATTATCGCGGCGCGGAAGGCGCGGCTTTCGCGGTGAAATCAATTTGGGGCGCTCTGGCGGAGCTATTACACACTCACCAGCGCGACGCCCAAAAATATCAGCACAATGCCGACCCACTGCGTGCGCTCGAGTTTGTCGCGCAGAAAAATTGCGGCGAGCACGACGGTCACGGCGCCATATAGCGACGAGAGAACGCTCGCGACGGCGACCTGTTCGTTTTTCAGCGCCAAATTGTTGGCGATGAACGCCGCCGTATCCACCACGCCGATGGCCACAATCAGCCATAGCGTCGAGCCTTTGGGAATTTTGCCGCTTTGCCGCAGCGGCGCGGCGAGCAAGGCCAGCGTGCTGAACGTTGTGATTCGTATCATCCATACGGAGGCGACGCCGCCAAACGCGGGCATCACGCGAAATCCCAGCACCCAGAATAACAGGCCGAATCCGACCGCGGCGGCGAGCGCCCAGGGAACTCCACGGAAAAAATGCCGGCGGTGGCTCGCGGATGAAGACGCAACAGGCGGCGAGGAGAATGTCACCGCCGCGAGAATCACGCCAAGGATGGCCGCGCCGACCCCGAGCGCGTGCGGCCGCGTGAGGCGTTCGCCGCTGGCGAGCGAAAGCATCACCGTCAGCGCCGGATAGCTCGCCGCGACCGGCGCCACCAGCGCGAGCACGCCGACTTCAAATGAGCGGTACAGTGAAAACGCGCTTCCGGCGTTGAGCAGCCCCGCGAGAATCGCCCACGCCCAAGCTTTTCCTTCCACGCCCGCGAAAAATTTTGTTGCGTGGCCCGTGGCCGCCATTCCCGCCGTCAAAACCAGAAACCCGGTGAGCTGCATGAACAGCAGCGTGCGATATGCGCCCACGCGCCGCGACGCGAAACGCGCCATGAAGTCCGCCGCCCCCCATCCCAGCGCGGCCGCGAGTCCCAGAGCAATTCCCAAGCGTTATCTCCACAAAACTTTCGTCGTCGTTAACAGCTTGATGACATAACTGAGGTCGGCCTCGCAACGGTCCGAGTAAACTGTGGAGTGTCTGACCTACAGCTTGCTCGGATCGAAGGAGGCCGAGATGAGAATTATAGGCGTGGACTTACATGCTCGACAACAATCGGTTGCGATGTTGGATACCGACACAGGGGAGTTGATCGAGAAGATTCTCCAGCATGAAGGT
>Ga0307374_10002154_pt1 | contig 35510 bp, 32 predicted proteins | sample OX3MG_FD_202532 | JGI IMG/M metagenome (GOLD analysis project Ga0307374, IMG submission 202532) | Soil microbial communities from Risofladan, Vaasa, Finland - OX-3 | ecosystem: Environmental > Terrestrial > Soil > Coastal area > Acid sulfate soil | place: Finland: Risofladan, Vaasa | collected... | reverse complement strand
CATCACGTTCGTCGGACGACCGGTCGCGCCGAGCAGGTCGCCCAGCAATTGCGTCACCGTCGTCTTCCCGTTGGTCCCCGTCACGCCGATCATCAACAGGTCGCGGGCGGGGTAGCTGTAGAACGCCGCCGCCAGCCGGGCCATGACCGGGCGCATGGTGCCGGTCGCGATCCGGGTCTGCACCACGTCCTGGTCGATCAACTCCGGGATGAAGTGCTCGCACAGGAGGCCGATCGCGCCCCGGTCCACCGCCTCTGCGGCATGGGCGTGCCCATCACTCTCACGGCCGGGGACGCAACAGAAGAGGTCACCGGGAACGACCCGCCGACTGTCGTGCGAGATGCCGCTCACTTCGACCGTCGAGGGGTCGCCGACGGACTCGATCACCTCTATGTCGTCGAAGAGGAGGTTCATGGGCACGCGTGGCATGGTCGAACCGACAGCGTTGCATGACTCGGAGATGCCTGCGAGACGGCTGCAATGGGCGTGACGACCAGCGTCACGTGATGTCCTGGGCCTGGTTCGATGTCGAGGTCGGCTTGCTGCCGGGTGTCGTGGCGGGCGTCTGCGCCCCGGGGGTGGTCGGGATGTCGTAGCGATGGAGGGCGTAGCTCATGATCTGGGAGAAGACGGGGGCGGCCACTGTGCCGCCGTAAATAGGTGTCGGCCTGTCCAGCACGACGATCATGGAGAGGGTGGGGTTGGCGGCCGGCGCGAACCCGACGAAGGAAGCCATGAAGGCGCCGGTGATGTAGGAGTCGTGACCGGACGTGGGGATCTGCGCCGTCCCGGTCTTCCCGGCGACGGCGTAGCCCGGGACGGCGGCGCTGGTTCCCGTGCCCTCCTTGACGACCTGGGTCAGCATGGTGGACAGCTCGGAGTCAACGGAGGGCGAGAGGACCCGGTGGGTCGCGGACGGGGCGGTGTGGGTCAGCGCGCCCGACGGACTGACCGAGGCTTGGACCAGCTTGGGCGCCACGTACGTGCCGCCATTGGCGACGGTGTTGTAGGCATCGAGCACCTCCAGCGCACTGACGGCGTCGACCTGACCGATGGGAAGGGACACGTAGTCGGTCGGCTCCCATTGGGCCGCCGTCGCCAGGAGTCCGGGCGACTCGCCGGGAAAGTTGAGCCCGGTCGACTGACCGAAGCCCAACGCCTTCACCTGGTTCAGCAGCCGTTGCTCCCCCACGCCTTGCGCGATGAGCCCGGTGCCGATGTTGGACGACTGGGCCAGGATCTGGGTGGCGCTGAGCTGCTCGGTCGGGTGCGGCTCGGCATCGTGGAACGGCGACCCGTCCAGGGTGATCTGGTCGGGCACCGTGAACACCGAGTTGGGATTGATGAGGCCGTACTGCAGAGCCGCCGAGAACGTCACCAGCTTGAAGACCGAGCCCGGCTCGAAGAGATGCGTCACGGCCAGGTTGCTCGGGGCCTCGTTGATGGCGTTCCCGGGTCCGATCGGCACCACGCCGCCGGGGTCCGTCGGCGTCGCGGCGGGCTTCGCACCGAGCGCCGTTGGGTGGGTGGCGATGAGATTCGCCATGGAGAGGATCTGGCCCGTCTTCACGTCCATGACGACGGCAGTGCCGCTGGTGGCGTCCGAGGTCTCAATGGCCTTGGCCAGCGCTTGCTCCGACTCGTACTGCAGTTGCGAGTCAAGAGTGAGTTCCAGCCCAGTGCCAGGGACCGAGGCCACCAGCTGCGTCACCGGGGACTGGGGCAACGTCACGCCGTTGGGCGACTGCGTGACGAGGTCTTTGCCCTCGATGCCAGCCTCGGCCTTGTTGTACTGGTACTCGATCCCCCCCGCACCCTTGCCGGCGCCGTTGGTGAACCCGACGACGGGCGAGGCGAGGTTGCCGTTGGGCACCTCCCGCTTGGAATCGGCGAGAATGGTGATGCCGGGGAACGCGTCGGTCGAGATCTTCTGCCCGGTCGCCTGGGGCAACTGGCGGGCCAGGACGACGTACCCCGTCTTCCGGTGCAGTTCGGCGGCCAGCGTTGCCACTGGAACACCGATGATGGGCGACAGGGCCTCAGCCGTACGGACGGGATGCACAATCTGGTAGTCGTCGGCCACGACGTCATCGGTGGGAACGGACAACGCGAGGGGCGCGCCGGTGCGGTCGTAAATGCCACCTCGCAACGACGGCAGGGAAACCGTGATGGCGGACTCACCGCGCGCCGCCGCCTGGTACGAGCCGGAGTGCAGGACTTGCACGTCGATGAGCCGGGCGACCACCAGCACGATCGCCAGTATGAGGAGCATCCGGATGAGCCGGACGCGACGCGTGAAGGTCCCGTTCTCCCAAGCGCGCCCCCGCCGTGACCCGGCGGGTTTGGTCGATGGCCGGCGTGGATGCGGGCGCTGCCGCGGTCGAGTGGCGGGTGCTGCCGCCGCGCTGGCCGGGCGCCGAGGGATGGCCGGCTGACGACGTTCGGGGGAGGCCGGACGCGACGGACGGACCCCGGGGCGGGCAGCACGCGTGCCGGTCGACGACGCTCGTGCCGACGAACTGGCGGAACGCTCCGCCCGCCCCTGGGTCCGATCCGCCGCTGACCTGGCGCTGCGCTGACTCGTCGCGGCCTTGCTCTGGCGTCCTGAACCAGCGCGCGCGCGCCCAGGGTCTTGTCGGGTCGAGGTGCTCACGGCTTCGTGGTCGGCGTGGTCGGCGTGGTCGGCGTCGTCGTCGGTGTGGTTGCCGTCGTCCCGGCAGACGTCGAGCTCCCTGCGCTCCCCGTGCTGCCCCCCGACGGCGCGCCCGTACCCGCCGAGGAGGCTGTCGGCGGGGGCGGGGCGGGTGCGGGCGTCACCTTCGGGGTTGGGAGGGGCACGGAGAGAGAGACGTAGGGCGTCTCGATGACGCTGGGGGTGGCGATCATGCCCAGCTTGGTCGTCGCATACGCCACAATGCGCGTCGGCGTCTCGAGCTTGGCGTCCGCCAATTCGGCCTGGCGGTGCGCACTCTGCTCCAGGGAGAGCTGGTGCTGGAGCCCGGCCAACCTCACCTGGCCATTGGCCAGGAAGGCCTGACCGACGACCACGGCGAACAACGCCACCACGACCAAGCCGACCGAGATGATGGTGAGCAGCCTGTCCGGACTCGCAGCGGTGCGGCCCCCTCGAATGCCGCGCCGAGTACGTGTTGGGACAACCCTGAGCGGAGCGCGCCGGGTCGCTGGAGCTTCTGCACCGCGCCCCGCCCTGCGAGGAGCGGCGTTCGCCGTCGACGACGACAACGCAGCATGCCGACGCGTGGCCGTTGCCGTGGCCGTTGCCGTGGCCGTTGCCGTGGCCGTCGCTGCGGGAGGAGGCGCCATCAGGCCGCGTCGGCTTCCGTGCGCACAATGGCCCGCAGGCGAGCACTCTCCGAACGCGGATTGGCAGCGATTTCCGCCGCCGACGGCTTGCGGGAGCCACGGAACACGAGCTGGTGGCGCACCAGCGCGCCGCAGACGCAGGGCAGACCGGGCGGGCAGACGCAGCCGCCCGAGGCGGCCTCGGCGAAGACCTGCTTCGTCAGCCGGTCCTCCCCCGAGTGGTAGCTGATCACCGCGCAGACGCCTCCGACCGCCAGGTTCGACAAGGCGACCGGGAGCACCACTGCCAACTGGCCGAGCTCGTCGTTGACCTCGATGCGCAGTGCCTGGAAGACCCGTCGGGCCGGGTGACCCTTGCGGCGGGCCGGCGCCGGCACTGCCGACGCCACGACTTCGGCCAGCTGCCTCGTGGAGGTCAGTGGCCGGGCCTGGACGACAGCGCGGGCGATGCGCCCGGACAGCCTCCCCTCTCCGTTCTGGCGAAACAGCGTCGCCAGGTCCCCCACCGGCAGCGTGTTCACGACGTCGGCGGCCGTCTGGCCGCTGGTCGGGTCCATCCGCATGTCGAGCGGGCCGTCCTCACGGAACGAGAAGCCCCGCTCGGACCAGTCCAGCTGAGGGGAGCTCACGCCCAGATCGAGGAGCACGCCGGCGAGCGGCGCAAGACCGGGGCGGGACAACACAGACTCCAACTCAGAGAAGGGTGAAGCGATCAGCGTGACCCGGTCGCCGAAGGCGGACAACCGCGCCCGGGCTGCGTCGAGCGCCGCGGGGTCGCGATCGAACCCCACGACGCGCAGCGTGTCGTACGCCTCGAGCAGCGCCGCGGCGTGGCCGCCACCGCCGACGGTCGCGTCGACGACCACCCCAGGGGGCACGGATGCGAACAGCGAGACCACTTCGTCGCGCAGCACGGGAATGTGTTCGAACGAATGGGCCATCTGCAGCCCCTCGGCCGGTGGGTCGAGAGGGAGGTGGAGATCCGAACGACCAACGTGGAGGTGGGTGGAGTGGCCTTCCAGCGCGCCGGTCGAGGAGCTGCACATGGTCCAGTGCGTCCTGCGTGTTGTCGTGGTGTTCAGGGTCCTGTGACGTGTCCTTTCTGTTGTGGCTGTCTCTGTTGTGCTGCTCTGCGATGTCGTCGCGCCTAGGCCTCGTCGTCGAGCAGCCAGCTCTCTTCCGGCAGCACCCGCTCGGCCCAGGCCGCTGGATTCCACAACTCCACCCGGTCGATGGCCCCGTGCACGAGCACCTCTGACTCCAAGAGGGCGAACGTCCGCAGATGCGCTGGAATCGGCATGCGCCCCTGCCGGTCGATTTCGACCTCGGCCGAGTTCGACGCCCAGATGCGGGCGCGGTTCCTGTCGGCGCGACCGGAGTCCGACTTGGCCTGCATGGCCTCCGTCTGCCGCTCGAACTCCCCGGGGGTCCACAACGCCAGACAACCCTCGGAATTCTGCGTGAGGTAGCCGCCGCGCTCGAACTGGGGACGGAACTTCACAGGCAGGATCACCCTGCCCTTGGTGTCGAGCGAATGCTCGTATCTCCCTACGAAGCCTGCCACCAGCTGTATCTCCCACGACGCTCCCTGGCTTGCGTCCTTTGACGCCCCTTCAAACCACTGCGCGCCACTCTAAACCCTTTTCACTCACTTCACAACCACTAGAGCCCACTGCAACACAACTGAAACCCCCAGGTCTCGCCCACCTTCGCCGGACGCGCCAAAGGGGTCTCCGAATGGCTCACCGGGCCGCGCCACCGAGTCCTCTTCCGGTGGCCGGACCGGGCCGGGCCGGGCCGGGCCGGGGCGGGGCCTGTGCCGGGCGCGGGCGGACCTCAGAGCTGGATGGAACCGAGGGGCGAAGGGGAAGCTGGAGAGAAAGGCAGGGGAAGAAGCCGTAACCGGGGGCCTCAGGCGCCCGGCGGCCCCGTCACCGTGAAGGCAGGCAGCGTGCGGAGCAGCTCGCCCTGCAGGTGGGCCAAGCCGACCGCGCCCGGATCGAGCTCCGCCAGGCCGACCGCCGCCGACACCAGACCACCGGCTAGCTCGCGACGCTCGTCCCGTTCCACGTCGAGCAGCGCCAGCAGTGGCTCTGGATCCCAGCGGATGTAGGCGCAGGAGGAGAAGAGGGCTCCCTCCCGGGCCCGCCACTGCGAGAGGCCGACGACCTTGCGGCCGTCGCGGAACACCTCGCCGGGCCCGCGCCCGGCGAAGCACACGAGGTCGCCCGACGGGCCGGGCACCGACCGGCCCGTATGCACCTCGACGCCCTGCTCCCCCATGCCGGCCGACGCCAGCGCCGCGGTCCACCACGCCCCGACCCACTCGGCCGCGATCGACACGTCGGCGACCCACAGCGGGTCCTGGCGGGGGATCCAGACGTCGAGCCAGAGTTGCTCGTCCGGTCCGAGGTAGACCGCTCCTCCCCCGCCGCGCCGCCGGGCCAGCTCGACCCCACGCGTCCGTATCATGGCGGCGTCGACGACGTCGGTGGGCTGGGTGCTGCCCAGCACCAACGTCGGCCCTGTCACCTCGCGGGCGATGGCCACCCGATGCTGCCGGGTGCGGAACTGCTCGACGTCGAAGAGGGTTCCGGAAGAGGCCAAGCCCTCAGGATGCCGCAGCGAGATACGGCTCCCACAACGGATCCACGTCCGACAGGTGACGCAACCGCCAGAGGTGCCCGTCCGGCGGGGCCGGCTTCACACTCATCGTCCAGCCCAACTCGGAGAGGAGCTGATCGGCCTTGACCAGGTTGTCGCGCTTGCAGGCAGCGACGACGTTCGACCAGTCGTGGGTACCCCCTCTACTGCGCGGGATCACGTGGTCGATGGTGTCGGCCGGCTGGGAGCAGTAGACGCAGAGGCCGCCGTCCCGTCGCAACACCGATCGACGGGTCACGGGTGGCGTGCGGGCCCAGCGGGGGATGCGCACCATGTGCGAGAGCCGGACGATCGAGGGCACGTCGACCGAGAGGCGGGCGGAATGGAAGACACTGCAGTCGTCGCGGATCGCAACAGCCTCGGCTCGTCCCGCCAGCATCAGAACGACGGCACGACGATCCGAGACGAGGGCCAGCGGCTCGTAGGACGCATTGAGGAGGAGCACCCGCTCCATACGGCAGAGAGGCTATCCGCCGCGGGGCCGCGACCTCTGACACCAGCGCACGTAGGCCAGGACGTCGCTCGGGGTCAGCTCCCCGGTCTCCCCATCCCCGCCATAGGCGGTGACGACCCGGAAGCGCCAGTAAGCGTCGTCCGGGAGCGGCAGGAAGGGGGCCCGATGCCACCAACCCCGCCGAGCCAGGCGGCGCAGGGCGCCGGCCGAGGTCCACCAGAGCCCGGGATGGGGCCCGACCGCCCGCACCACGACCCGGGCGTCCCTGCCCCAGCCCCGCCGTGACCGGCCACCTTCTGCCCCGCTCACGCCGCCATTCCCACGCCGCACAGTCCCAACCTGGCCGCGCCGACGAGCGGCCCGGCGTCCCCCAGCCCGCCGGGCTCGATCCGAGCGCCGCGGGCGAAGGCAATCCGGCAGAGCTCGTCCATCTCCTCCTGGGCCGCCGCGAAGAAGGGCGCGCCGAAACCCAGGGCCACCGACCCGCTCACGACCGCCAGGGACAGGTCGAGCAGGACCGCCACCGCGGCGATGGCGCGACCGACGAGCATGCCCGTCCGCGCCACCCACGCCGCCGACGCCAGCCGTGCCGGCTGCCCGGTCAGGGCCGCCAGTGCGGTACCCGACGCCTCCGCCTCGAGGCAGCCCCGGCCGCCGCACGCGCAGGCGCGGCCGTCCGGCACCACCACAATGTGGCCGACGTGGCCGGCGTTGCCGAGCCGGCCATTGAGCAAGCGGCCGTCGACGACGATGCCGCCACCCACCCCGGTCGACACGACCATGGCGATGTAGTCGTCGCAGCCGGCCGCCGCGCCGACCCAGCCCTCGCCGAGCGCCAACGCCTTGGCGTCGTTGTCCACGAAGGTGGGAAGTCCCGTCAGCGCCGCCAAGCGCGAGCGCAGGGGGAACGACCGCCACCCCTCGATGTTCAGCGGCGACACCTCGTCGCCGCCGGGGCTCATCGGGCCCCCGCAGCCGGTGCCGCAGACCACCAGACGATCCCCCGGGCCGACCTGGGCCGCGACGCCGTCGACCGTCCCGGCGAGGGTCTCCCACAGCCTCTCGACGTCGTCGGGTCCGGCGGAAGCCGGGGTCGGCTGCATCGTCCGGTGCACCAACGTCCCGTCGAGGGCGACGAGCCCGGCGGCCATCTTGGTGCCGCCGATGTCGACGGCCAGGGCGAGATCTGCCACGGGAGGATTGTTACAGCGACCAGGAGCCGGACCGCTCCATGCGCGTCATTGACTCGGTGTCACGGTCTCAGCGGAGCCTGAACCGGCCCCGCACCGTGCTCAGCTCTCGCGCCGGTGAAAGCGCGAACGGAACCAGTCGCGGGCGTCGCTCACGGCGCTCTCAATCCCGTTGGCCGCACCCTCGGATTTCGACTCCCCGTCCTTCGACCGCGTGAGGTCGTGCCACCCGGCGCGCCCCATGCGGCGCAGGTTGCGCTCGAACCATACGGCGGAGGCGAACATGATCACGACGCCGACAAAGCCCGCGAGGACCGACTTGCTGTAGAAGGCGACGAGGATCACCACGCCGAGCACGAAGGTAACCGCCGCCCACTTGCAGTAGCGGCCGGCGTGCCGGTAGACGGTCTCCGAACGCACGCGCTCAGCGAACTCGGGGTCCTGGCGGACCAGGGACTCCTCGAGCTCAGCCAGAATGCGCTGTTCGTGGTCCGAAAGCGGCACTACCACCTACCCCCTGGGATCTCCACATCCACTTGGCACCCATGTTGGCACGCGCCAGCAGTGCCGACAACGAGATCCTGTCCCTTCGTGCCTGCCTGCACGGCTGTCTTCACCGCCACGCAGCTTAGAACCCGGCGGCCGGTATGGGCACGCGGTCATGGAGTTGCAATGGGCGCCACAGGTCGTGCCCAGACTGCCGGGACCGCCCCGCCCGTCCGCCGGACCTCCGGCCCGGGGCGCGGGCTACTCCTCTGGCTTGGCCTTGTGCCGCATGATCAGGAACGTGATCAGTGCCCCGAGCAGGCCCGAAATCAGGATGACGACGATCAGGGGCGCCTGGCGGTGGAAGACCCAGAAGTCGATCCGGACCTTCCCGAAGTTCGCCAGCGCGAACCAGCCCAGCAGAATGCCCAGCACCAGAATGCTGACCAGTCGGACCCGGTAGCGCCGATCGGCCTTCTTGTCGCCCTCGTCCTCCTCGAAAGATCGGGCGTCCGAATGCACCGGCGGTCTTGCCACGAGAACCATTCTGCCCGCCCGGGCACCGCCGGGGCGGCGATCCGCCCGGGCCCTCACTGCCAGCTGCTATGAGAGTGGTCCCGGAAGGAGGGGTCATGACCACGAGCGATGTACTCACCGGCGCCCGCACCATGTGGGAGCTGGTCGACCGCCGAGCGGAGCTGTCGCCGGACCATCCGCTGCTCATCGCGGCCGACGGCGAGACGGTCACCTCCGGGCAATTCCGTGACCGGGTGGAGCGGGTCGCCGCCGGACTCTCCGGCATGGGGATCAGGACCGGATCGGTCGTCTCTTGGCAGCTGCCGACCCGGATCGACACCGTCGTGCTCTCCATCGCGTTGGCCCGCCTCGGCGCGGTCCAGAACCCGATCATCCACCTCTACCGCGAACGGGAGGTGGGCTTCGCGCTGCGCCAGACCGGTGCCGAGCTCTTCGTCATCCCGGCCACGTGGCGCAACACCGACTTCCTCGCCATCGCCGAGGGGGCCCTGGCGGGAGCCGACACCCGCCCCATCATCCTGACGACCGACGACGGTCTGCCCGAGGGCGATCCGGCCGTGTTGCCGCCGCCACCGGAGGGGACGGCGGCCGAAGACGCACCAATCCGCTGGATCTACTACACGTCCGGATCGACCGCCGACCCCAAGGGTGTGCAGCACACCGACCAGACGCTCATCGCCGGCGGCTGGGGTCTCGCCCGTGCCCTCGATATGGGTCCCGACGACGTGGGCTCGATCGCCTTCCCGTTCGCCCACATCGCCGGCCCCGACTATCTGGTCACCATGCTGTCCATGGGTTTCCCTGCCATCCTCGTGGACGCCTTCTCGGCCCCCGACGTGCTCCCGGTCTTCCGCCGGCACGGCGTGACCATGGTCGGGGGGAGCACCGCCTTCTACGTGGCCTACCTCGGCGAGCAACGCAAGACCCCGGGGGAGCCGATCCTCCCGTCGCTGCGGCTCATGTCCGGCGGCGGCGCAGCCAAGCCGCCCGAGGTCCACTACGAGGTGCGCGACGAAATCGGTGGGCGCGGCGTGGTGCACGGGTACGGCATGACCGAGGTGCCCATGATCGCCAACGGCTCGCCGCACGACACCGACGAGCAGTTGGCCAACACCGATGGGAAGCCGGTGGAAGGCGCCGACGTGCGCATCGTGACGCTGGACGGCCGGCCCGCGGCACCGGACGAGGAGGGCGAGGTGCGGGTGAAGGGCCCCATGGTCTTCCACGGCTACACCGACCCCGCCCTCGACGCCGAAGCCTTCGACGAGGACGGCTACTTCCGCACCGGCGACCTGGGCCGGCTACGGGCCGACGGGCACCTGAACCTGACCGGTCGGCTGAAGGACGTGATCGTCCGCAAGGGCGAGAACATCAGCGCCAAGGAGATCGAGGACCTGCTCTACACCCACCCCGAAGTGGTCGAGGTGGCCGTGATCGGACTGCCCGACGCCGAGCGGGGCGAGCGCGTCTGCGCGGTCGTCCAGCTGGCCGAGGGTTCCGGCGGGCTCGAGCTGGCCGACGTCGTCTCCTTCTGTCGCGAGGCCGGGCTCATGACGCAGAAGATCCCCGAGCAGCTCCAGCTCCGGACCGACTGGCCGAGGGCGGGAACGGGCAAGATCGTGAAGAAGGCACTGCGCGACGAGTACGCGGCACAGTGAGCGCACCTGGCGGGAGCACGGGGCGACCCCGTGGCGTGGTGGTCCCCCCGGATCCCATCGGCGCGAGGCCCTACCGCATCGTCTTCGTCTGCACCGGCAACATCTGCCGCTCCCCGATGGCCGAGGTGGTCACCCGGGCCCTGGCGGCATCGACCGACCTCGGGGACGGCACCTCCTTGGCCGATCACCTTGAGGTCACCAGCGCCGGGACCGGGCCATGGCACGAAGGGGAACCCATGCACCCGCTGGCCCGCACGGCGCTGATCCGCGCCGGCTATCCGGACCACCGGCACGTGGCCCATCAGGTCGTCTCCGCAGAACTCGGGACCTACGACCTCCTGGTCGCCCTCGATCGCCGCCACCAGCAGACCCTGGCCGGCCTGGGCGCCGACCCGGACCGCCTCACCCTCCTCCGCTCCTTCGATCCCGCGGCCGGTGCGGCCGCCGACGTCCCCGACCCCTACTACGGCGACGACGCGGTCTTCGACCAGTGCCGCGACATGATCGGTGCCGGCTGCACCGGGATCATCGCCTCCCTGGCGTCTCACTGGGACAGCCTCTGGGTGGCCTGACCGGCCCTTGGCCCGCATCGCGCCAGCCGCGCGAATCCGCTGGTCAGCCGCCGTCCGCCCCGGGGTCCGGGGCAGAGTCTGTGCCATAGTGCCGACGTGGTCTCACGAAGGGTCATGCGCCGGCGCCGCCAATTCGCCGTCGGCGGCGCGCTCGTGCTCGTCCTGTTGGTCTATTTCGCCTTCTTCTCGGGCGGCTCGAGCCCTCCCCCCAAGACCCCGGTCACGACCCATCACGCCGTCGCCACGGCAGAGCGCTTTCCGAAGCACTCGCCCCTCAACCCGGACTGGACCGGCAACGGCAAGGCCGTCACGCTGGGGTTCGGCGGCGACGTGCACTTCGAGGGCGTCGTCGGGTCCAACCTGGCCAAGAACCCGTCCACCGCCCTCGGGACGACCATTCCGCAGCTCTTCTCCGGGACGCAGCTCCGTATGGTCAACCTCGAGACCGCGGTGACCGACGGGGTCTGCCCCGAGCCACAGAACAAGCCGTACATCTTCGACGCGCCGGCGTCTGCCGTCACGGCCCTCAAGGGCGCCACCGTGTCGGTCGCCACCGAGGCCAACGACCACGGCATGGACTGTGGCGCGCAGGGCATGTCGCAGAACCTGACGATCGCCTCGCAGGCGAAGTACCCGATCATCGGCATCGGCAACACCGCCGCCCAGGCCTTCGCGCCTTACCGGGTGACGATCAACGGGCAGCGCGTCGCGATCATCACGGCGACGCAGGTGATCGCCGACAACCTCGTCAGCACGTGGACCGCGTCGGCGACCCACCCGGGTGTGGCATCGGCGATCGACCCGACCCAACTGGTGCGCGAAGTCCAGCAGGTGCGCCGCTCGGCGGACACCGTGATCGTCTACGTCCACTGGGGCGCTGAGACGCAGGCCTGCCCGCTCCCCCAGCAGGAGCCGCTGGCGCAGCAGCTTGTCAAGGCGGGCGCCGACATCATCATCGGGTCTGGCACCCACGTCCTCCTGGGCGCCGGCTATCTCGGCGGCGCCTACGTCGACTACGGCCTCGGCAACCTCGCCTTCTACGACAACACGGCCCCCGAGACCGACAGTGGGACGCTCGTCGTCACCGCGCAGGGTCGCCACATCACGGGAGCCGTCTGGCGCCCGGCCACCATCCTCGACGGCGTGCCCCAACCCCTGACGGGCACCCCGGCTACCGCGGCGGTCGCGAGCTGGAACGCCGCCCGCAGCTGCACCAATCTGTCGGTGACACCGACGACGACCCTCGCCACCATGCGCGCCGAGACGGTGCCCTTCGTGGCGCCGGCCGCGCCGCCGGCCACGACCACCACCACCACCACGGCGGCATCCTCCAGCGGAAGCGGCGGGAGCACGACAACAACGACGACGACAACGACCACTGCGCCGAAGTCCGGTCGATCGACGACGACGACGACGAGCACCGGCAACACCACGACGAGCACGACCAGACCGGCCCCCACCACGACCCAGGCGACCGACAACGCAGGCGGCTAGAGCATCCTCCCCGCTAGCGCTGGCCCTCGACCGCCTCGTCATCGGGAAGCCGGTCGTAGCGGAAGCGGATCTCTTCCAGGTCGTTGCGCTCGCTGATCGTCTCCTCCGCCACGCGCAGCACCATGTCGGCCTGGCGCCGCAGCACGGACCGCTGTTCGGCGCTGGTGGTGTCGAGCATGATCGAACCGATGGAGTCGATCATGCGGATCAGGACGGCCGGCATGCCCCGGGCGCCCTGGCGGATCTTGTCGAAGGCACGGTTGACCATGCGGGCGTAGGACGGGTCGAACTCAATGAGGCGGACCTTGCCCGCAGCGTCCCGATAGACGCCCTCGTCGAGGACCCGGCCCGAGACGCGACCCAGCCCGGCGGACAACCAGTCGATGCAGGTCAAGGCGGTGAAGGTGTCGTTGACCGCAGCCGAGAGAGCTCGGATGGCGATCTCCACCAGCTGGTCGATGGCGAAGACCGGATCCTGCACCAGTGTCCGGTGCGGGCCGGTGACGTGCGCCTTCGACAGGGCCAGCGCGACTTCCGGGGCCGCCTCCCGCGGCCATACGAAGGCCAAAGGGCGACGAGTGGCGAGGTAGTGCCCGGGGCGGTGCGCCAGACGAACCACCGAGTCCGTGTGGGAGGCGATGGAGATCAATTGGGCGTAGCCGACGTACTGGATGTACCCGCTGACCTGTGACCGGACGACGGCGCCGTCCTCTTCCATGAGCGTGAGCAGCTCGGGCACGCTACGGCCGGCACGCGGCTGCGCCGCAAACTCCCCGGAACCGACCTCGTCGGGGAACTCGGCGTCGATCGAGCGCATGAGGTCGTCGGCAATGCCCGCAATGACCTCGGGCAGTTGAATCGACTTCGCGATGTGGTGGATGAAATAGATCAGGACGCCGAGGTCGACCAGCAACAGGGCCTCGGCGACCGAGGTGGAGAGGTGGGGAACGAAGGTCGAGCTGACGCTGCTGATGGTCACCAGCGAGAGCACGGAGTAGACGAACGTGGCGACGAAGACGCCGAGCGTGATCTGGTTCCCGATGTCGCGCACGAAGTTGCGCATCATGCGGGGACCGAACTGCTGGGAGGCGAGCGTCAACGCCAGGATCGTGATGGAGAACACCACGCCGATCACGGTGATGACGGCGGCCGCAATGGCGATCAGGACCTGACGTTCGGCGTCGGCGCTACCGGTACGGATCCAGACCGGCAGCGTGAGGTGGCCGTAGTACGCCGCCACGTCGACCTGGAACGTGACGATGAACAGCAGCACCGAGACGACGACCAAAATGCTCGGAACGACCCAGAAGGTCGTGCGCAACTCCTCCCAACGCCAGCTGGGGAGCTGGCGCCGGTCCTTGCCCATGCGTGCGGGCCGCGGCTCGACCGCCCCCTGAGGGTCGGTCATCGGCCGACCCGTCCCACCGTGGCGCCCCGAGTCGGACTCGGGCACCGGGACATCGGGCACCGACTCACGAGGGAAAGAACCGGGGCAGGTGGTGACGATTGGCCCCCAACAGCGCGTCGGCCAAGTCCGCCGCCAACGGGTACTGGCCGACCAGCGGATTGGCCAACAGCGCACGCACGACGTCGTCGCGGCTTCCCGAACAGGCGGCCCGCACCGCCAGGCGCTCGTAGGCCTTGGCGTGTTGGACGAGACCGAGCATCTCGGGTGACAGCTCCCGCTGGGGCAGCGGGTGCGCCCCCGCCTCGTCCACGATCGCCCTGGTCTCGACCACGGCGTCGTCGGGCAAGCCGGGAATGGCGCCGTCGTTGCGCATGTCGACGACCTGGACGTCGCCGGTCCCGGCGTGGAGCGAGGCCATGAGCCTGATGGCGGCCAGCGAATAGTAGGCGCCCCCGCGGTACGAGAGCGCCTCCGGCTTCGTGACGAGCGCGGGGTCGCGGTACTCCGCCAGCAGCTTGGCCTCCAACTCGGCCACGACGTCGGCGCGGGACCGGTAGCCCGGGGCCGATTGCTGGGCGACCTCGGCGTCGTGTTGGTAGTAGTAGTGCACGTAGTACGACGGCAGGGCGTGCTGCAGGCGGAGGAGCTCGATGGGGGCGCCGCTCTCGAGTGCGAGCTCAGGCCCGAAGCGCTCGAACAGATCGTCGAGCCGGTCCTCCGCGCCGTCGCCGTCGCCCTCAGCACCGACGGTCGCTGACCTGATCCACGTCAGATGGTTCAGACCGACGTGCTCGACGGCGACCGAATCGGGGTCCACGCCGAGATAGTGGCCGATCCGACGTTGGGCCCAGATCGCCACGTTGCACAACCCCACGGCCTGGTGGCCCTCGTCGAGCAGGGCCTGCGTCACAATGCCGACCGGGTTGGTGAAGTCGACCAGCCAGGCACCGGGGTTGGCCCGCGCCGCCATCTCCTCGGCCAGCTCCAGAACGATGGGCACGGTGCGCAGGGCCTTGGCCAACCCACCGGCGCCGGTCGTCTCCTGCCCCAGGCACCCGTACCCGACCGGCAGTGTCTCGTCGACGTGCCGCGCCGCTTGGCCACCGATGCGCAACTGGACCACGACGAAGTCGGCCCCCTCGAGGGCGGCGTGTGGATCGGGCGTCGTGGCGAACGTCCCGTGCCAGCCCCGCTCCCGCAGAATGCGTTCGGAAAGCCCGCCGACCGCCTCACGCCGCTCGGCACTCGGGTCGAGCAGGACGAGATCGTCGACGACCATGCGGTCTTCCACATCACACAGGCTGTCGACCAGTTCCGGGGTGTACGTGCTCCCGCCCCCGACGACGACGACCTTGATGCCCACGCAGCGCAACGTAACATCCGTCCGTGTCCGAGCCCGCCGACTCCGCACCGGCCGTGTTGGCCTTTGATGGGGGCAGCACCAAGACCGATGTCGTCCTCGTCTCGCGGCAAGGTGCCGTCCTCGGACGGGCGCGCGTGGGACCGAGCAACCATCAACTCGTCGGTCTGGACGGTACCGTGGCTGCGCTGCACGAAGCCCTCGCCGCGGTCACCGCCGCCGCGCGTGTGCCCGCCGCCTCGTACCCGCTCTGCCCGACCGGGGTCTACTGCTTGGCAGGCATCGATCTGCCGGTCGACGAGGAGAAGCTGGCGCCGGCGGTCGACGCGCTCGGGTGGACGGACCGCGTGATCCTGCGCAACGACTCTTTCGCCGTCTCCCGTGCCGGCACCACGTCGTCGTGGGGCATCGGCGTCGTCTGTGGCACGGGGATGAACTGCGCCGCCGTCGGCCCCGACGGGCGGAGCGTGCGCTTCCCCGCACTGGCCGAGCTGTCCGGAGACTTTGCGCCCGGGGGCGCCTGGCTCGGGCTCCGCGCCCTGGGGCTCGCGCTACGCGCCGGCGACGGCCGGGGTCCGGCCACCACTCTGCGCGAGCGGGTGGCCGCACAGCTCGGCACGCCCGACCCCGAAACAGCGCTCGCGGGCATCTACAGCGGCACGCTCCCCTACGCCCGGCTCTTCGAGCTGGCCCGGGTCCTGCTCGACGCCGCCGCCGAGGGCGATGCACCCGCCCGCGAAGCGGCCGATTTTCTGGCCGACGAGATCGCCTCGTTCGTGCGCGCCGCCGTGGTCCGCCTCGACCTGCGCGACGAGGCAGTGGAGGTCGTCCTCGGTGGCGGCATCTTCGACACCACCGACGCCGCTTTCCATCAGCGGGTCGCTGTCGGGATCTGCGCCGCCGCGCCACGAGCCGTCATCGTCCGTCTCGACTCCCCGCCCGTCCTAGGGGCCGCGCTCATCGGCCTCGACGCCGCTGATGCCTCTCCCGACGCACTGGCCTCACTCCGTCGGGCCTTGCGGTCCGACTCGGAGCCCGAGCCGGCTCCCCGAGCCGTGGGGAGCGCCAACTGCTAACCGACCTCAGGCCCCGCCGCCCCCGCCGCCGGACACCCCGGCGGGGACGTGGGGCATGGCGTCGGCCACCAGACGCTCGTCGTCGGCCAGCAGTGAGTGGGCCAAGTCCTTGACCATGGCGATGATCTCGGGGTGCTCCTCGGGGTTCCAGCCCTCGAGGAGCTCGGTCAGGCCTTCGCGCCGCGCCTCGGTCAGCTTGTCGAGCGCCGCCGTGCCCGCAGGGGTGAGGTAGAGGTCGCAGTCGACGCCGCGGCGCCGCTCTTCGATCATGCCGGCGCCCAGCAGCCCGTCGACTCCGGGCTGAATGAGGTCGGCGTCCACCTTCAATCGCTTCGCCACGTCGTTGATCGTGCAGGCCGGCTGGTCGGCCAGACGGTAGAGCAGCCAGCAGGCACGAGGAGGGAGATCGATGCCCGCCCGCTGCGCCAGTGTCTGGTAGAGCTCGACCCGGTTCTCCCTGTCGGAGAGTCGAGTGAGCGCGAGCTCGATCTCCTGCAGCGACGACCGCGGATCGGGCGAGCCGTTCGCCTCGCCGATGTCCACCGTCTGGACTGTCTTGCGCAGTTCCACCTCCGGGAGGAGCCAGCTCAGGAGGAATGCCACGAACGCGATGGGCACCGCGACGAGGAAGACGACCTGAATCGCATGGGTCACGGCGTCGATGTAGTTCGTGTAGAAGGACAATCCTTGGGCCGTCGATTTCAGCTTGGTCAGGATCTCGGGATTGATCGTCTGCGGGTTGAAGTTCCTCAGGACGGAGGCCGGGACCTTGGCCAGAGTGGGTGCGATGGTGCGGTTCAGGACGATGGCGTAAATGGCCCCGAAGACGGCGGTGCCGAACGACCCGCCGATCATGCGGAAGAACACCGAGCTGCTGGTGGCCACACCGAGATCCTGGTAGGACACCGCGTTCTGCACGGCGACCACAAGGACCTGCATGACCAGCCCCATGCCCACGCCGAAGACGAACATGTAGCCGGCCAGGACCCAGCCGTTCGTCGTCGCGTCGATCATCGACAGCAGGTACGCGCCGATCGTCATCAACGCGGTACCCACCATCGGAAAGACCTTGTAGCGGCCCCAACGGGTCACCAGACGTCCCGAGATGATCGAGGCGCCGAGCATGCCGAGCATGAGCGGGAGAATGCGCAATCCCGACGCTGTGGGACTGACGCCCTTCACGATCTGCATGTACAGGGGCAGGAAGGTGAGCGCTCCGAACATGGCGAATCCCATCACGAAGCCGATGGAGCTGGCCGCGTTGAAGACACGCTCTCGGAACAGCTTCAGGGGGATCACCGGCTCGGCGGCGTAGTGCTCGGCGAACAAGAACGCCACCGCGAGTACCACGCCGAGGACGGCCGTCAGGATGCTCGGCACGGAGACCCACGCCCACGAGATGCCGCCCAGGCTGGCAAAGATGATGAGTGCCGTCGCCGAGGTGGCCAGCAGCAACGCCCCGGCGTAGTCGATCGCATGGGGGACCTTGCTCAGGTGTCCGGGGAGCACCGCACCGGTGACGAACAGCGCGAGGATCCCGAGCGGGAGATTGATGTAGAAGACCCACTGCCAAGTCAGGTACGTGACGCAGAGACCGCCGATGAGCGGCCCGATCACGGTGGCCACCGCGAACATGGCACCGAACAGCCCGACGTAGCGCCCCCTGTCGCGGGGCGACACGACGTCACCGATGATGGTCTGCGCCCCGACCATGAGTCCGCCCCCGCCGAGCCCCTGCAGGGCCCGGAAGGCGATCAACTCGGTCATGGTGTGGCTGAGGCCGCACAGCGCCGACCCCACCACGAAGATGACGATGGAGGCCTGGAAGAAATTCTTGCGCCCGTACTGGTCGCCCAATTTCCCCCACAACGGTGTCGAGACGGTCGACGACAGCAGATAGGCGGTCACCACCCAGGCCAGGTGCGAACCCCCGTGCAAGTCGCCCACGATGGTGGGCAGCGCGGTCGAGACGATCGTCTGGTCCAGCGCCGCCAGGAGCATGCCCAACAGCAACGCCCCCAGGATCACCCACAGGCGACGCTTGGTGATCGTCTCCGCCATGGGGGCTGCTGCGACGGTGCTCACGCCACCTCCCCCCGGTCTGCCACGATCGACTCAGAGTAGGAACGTCCTGCTCGAAATGCAACCATGGGCGGCCGACCGCCCCGAGCCGCCGGCCCCCTCCCGGCGGCCGGAGCCGACCGCGCTACGGTCCCGCGGCGGGAGAATGCGGCGACACGCCGAGCCGGATCGAGATCAAGGAGGACAAGGGCACCCATGCGAACTCGCCTCACGGAACTGCTCGGTGTCGAGCACCCCGTCATGTTGGCCGGCATGGGGGGCGTCTCCTATTCCGAATTAGTGTCCGCCGTCTCGCAGGCCGGGGGCTTCGGCTGCCTCGGTGCCGGCACCATGGACAGCGCCACGATGGAGGCCGAGATCGCCGCCGTGCGCGCGGCCACCGACAAGCCCTTCGCCGTGGACCTCCTCACCGCCATGCCCGGCAGCATGACGGAGCAGGTGCAGATCATCATCGACGGCGGCGCCACGGCCTTCGTTGCGGCGCTGGGCGTCCCCACCGAGGTGATCGAGCAATGCCACCGTGCCGACGTGCTCGTCGTCAACATGTGCGGCAAGGTCGACCACGCCGTGCGGGCGGTCGACGCCGGTTGCGACCTCGTTGTCGCCCAGGGCACCGAAGCGGGCGGCCACACCGGCCAGGTGGCGACCATGCCCCTCGTCCCTCAGATCGTCGACGCGGTGGGCGATCGCGTCCCGGTCGTCGCGGCCGGCGGCATCTTCGACGGGCGCGGCCTCGCGGCGGCACTCTCTCTCGGCGCTGACGGAATCTGGGTGGGCACCCGCTTCATCGCCACGCCCGAGGCCCGGAGCGTGCTCGGCTACAAGGACACGCTGCTGGCCAGCCGGGAGGACCAGACGACGGTCAGTCGGGCCTACTCGGGCAAGACCATGCGCGTCGTGCGCAATGGTTACACCGATCACTACGACGCGCATCCCGAGGAGCTCAAGAAATTCCCCGAGCAGCTCGGCGTCTCCTACGGGGCCGGGGCCATGCACCTCGGTGGCGATTCGTTCAGCGAGGGCGTCGACGTCGACCGGGAGTGCTATCCCGCCGGGCAGGGCGTGGGCGCCATCACCGAGCTCGTGCCCGCGGCTGACCTCGTGCGCCGCTTCGTGGCGGAGGCCGAGACGACCCTCGACCGCCTCGCCACCCTGCGCTGAACAGATCGGGACGGGAGCCCACCCATGCCTGACGCTCGGGTTGCTCTGGTCACGGGTGCCAACCACGGCATCGGTGCGGCCACCGCCAAGGCGCTCGCCGCTCGGGGCACCGGCGTCCTGTGCGCCTACTTCCGTCACGAGCACCTCGGTGGCCTCCAGGACCCCGCGCTGCCGGCGGCGTACCGGGCCACGAGGATGGCGCGGGCTGACAACGTCGCCCAATCGATCCGGGCCGCCGGCGGCCGCGCCACCGCCTTGGAGGCCGACCTCTCCGACCCCGCGAGTGTCCCCCACCTCTTTGACGTGGCCGAGGCCGAGCTGGGTCCTGTGTCCATTCTGGTGAACAACGCCTCGGGCTGGGTCGCCGACAGTTTCGCCCCCGACACCACGAACCGATTCGGACTGGCGCAGGCGCCCGTCAGCGCGCAAACGGTCGACCAGGTGTTCGGGGTCGACGCCCGCGCCGCCGCCCTCCTGATCGCCGAGTTCGCCCGCCGCCTCGTCGACCGGGGAGGCGAGTGGGGCCGCATCATCGGTCTGACCTCGGGCGAGGCCAACGGGTTCCCGGAGGAGATCTCCTACGGCGCCGCCAAAGCGGCGCAGGTCAACTTCACCCTCGGCGCGGCCACCGAACTTGCCCGCTTCGGCGTGACCGCCAACGTCGTGCACCCACCGATGACCGACACGGGCTGGATCAACCAGCGCACCGCCTCGGCTGCGCAGTCGGCCGGTCACCGCATCGCCACCCCACGCCAGGTGGCCGACGTCATCGCTTATCTCGCCTCGGATGCCGCCGAGCTCGTCACGGGCAACGTCATCCGCCTTCGCTGAACCGGCTCGACTTCGGCGGGGACTCCCCCCTCCGGGTCCACGACCGCACTTTCCATCCCCAACCCAATGGGGTCGGTCGCCGACGTTATCCCAGGTCAACCCTGTGTCAAGTGCCCGTCGGACCCAACCCTGCAGAACCCAAACAAAATTTATTGACTATCGACGATCCATTCCGATATATCATTGAGACCGACAATCAGCAAGGAGTTTCAAATGTCACGCCAACAGGAACACGACCGGAGCCGCGATCACGACCACGACGAGCTCCACGACCGTCTCCACGAGCACTTTGCTGGGCGCGGCATGCGCGGCCCGCGGGGTGAACGAGGCGGCTGGGGTGGCGGGCGCGGTGGCTGGGGTGGCGGGCGGCGTATGCCGCGCGGCGCCATCCGCACCGCGATCCTCGTCGCCCTCCGCGACGAGCCGGGAAATGGCTACGAGGTCATGCGCCGGCTCGAGGAGTCGAGCGGTGGACTGTGGCGGCCCAGCCCCGGCTCGGTCTACCCGCACCTCCAGATGCTCGAAGATGAGGGCCTGGTGCAGTCGTCCGAGGTGGACGGCAGCCGCACCTTCACGCTGACCGAGGCAGGACGGAGCGAGGCCGAGAAGGCCAAGCTCCCCTGGCAGGAAGGCGGCGAGTCCGACGACGAGGTGCGCACGCTTCGCCAGGGCGTCGGGCAACTGATGAGCGCCGCCAAGCAGCTGGCCGGCGCCGGTGAGAAAGCGCAGATCGAGCGCGGCATCAGCGTCATCCAGAAGGCCCGCAAGGATCTGTACCAGATCCTGGCCGAGGACTGATCCGGTCAGAGAGGGCCACCGGCCGCACTGAGAGACTGCTGAGTGATCCGCCCGGTACTGTGCGCAAGAAGCCATGACCACCGCGACCTCCGCCTCGCCGCTCGACGGTGCCGCACCCGGCGACGGGACGCCCATCATCGAAGCGGTCGGTCTGACGAAGACCTACTCGGGCACGGATTTCCGCGCCGTCGACGGCCTGAACCTTCGAGTCGAGTCGGGCGAGGTCTTCGGTTTGCTCGGCCCGAACGGCGCCGGGAAGACGACCACGATCGGCGTCCTGACCACCCGCGTCATTCCGACGGGTGGTCAGGCGCTCATCGGCGGCATCGACGTCGTCGTGCATCCGACCTTGGTCAAACAACTGATCGGCGTCGTCTCCCAGCAGAACACCCTCGACCGGCAGCTCAATCCCTTCGAAAATCTCTACTGGCACGGTCGCCTCTTCGGCATGGGCGCCAAGGAGTCACGGCAGACTGCAGACGAGCTGCTCGAACGGTTTCAACTGACTCGCTTCGCCAAGGCGTCGGTCTACGCGCTCTCGGGCGGAATGGCCCAACGGCTCATGGTGGCCCGGGCCATCTTCCACCGACCGGCCGTCCTCTTTCTCGACGAGCCGACGGCAGGGCTCGACCCCCAGGGTCGTCTCGCGTTGTGGGAGCTGCTCGAAGGGCTCAACGCCGAGGGCCAGACCATCATGCTCACGACCCACTACATGGAAGAAGCCGACAAACTCTGTGACCGCGTGGCGATCATGGACCACGGCAAGATCCTCGCCCTGGACACGCCAACCGACCTCAAGCGCAGCGTGGGCGCCGACACCATCGTGACCGTCAAGGCCGATGGTGACGCTGAGCAGCTGGCGGCGGTTTTCCAAAGCCGCCTCGAGGGCGTCACCCGGACGCGCGCCCTCCCCGACGGCGTCGAATTGCAGGTGCGCGGTGCGGATCGCCTCGTCCCGCGCGTGGTCGAGGCGGCGGAAGCCGGTGGGTTCTCGCTGGCCGACTTGTCGGTCGCCGAGCCCACGCTCGAGACGGTATTCATCGGGCTCACCGGAAAGGAGTTGCGCGACTGATGGCGTCCACGACTTCGGAGACCATCCCGGGCACCACGTTCGGAGCGCCTGGCACCGGCCGGGTCTCTCTGACGCCGACCCGTTCGACGACGGCTGCCAGCCGGACGTCGCTGCGTGCGCTCATTCAGCGCGACCTGGTGGTGCTGTGGAAGCACAAGGTCGAGTTCACCGTGCGCACGTTGGTGCAGCCGTTCCTACTGTGCTTCGTCTTCCTCTACGTCTTCCCGAAGATCGGGCAAGGCGTCGGTGGCGGTGGCGGAGCCGCAGCCGAGTCCGCGTTCGCCACGGTCCTCGTACCGGGGGTCGTCGGCCTTTCCATCATGTTCCAGGGCATCCAGGCCGTGGCGATGCCGTTGGCGCAGGAGTTCGGCTTCACGCGTGAGATCGAGGACCGGGTGCAGGCGCCCTGCCCGATCTGGCTCGTGGCCATTTCCAAGGTCATCTCCGGCGGGGCCCAGGGCTTGCTCTCGGCCGCCATCGTCCTACCCATTACCTCGGTGGTGCACGCCGCCGGCGTGGAGGCGCAGATCAATCTGCACTGGCTCCTGATCCTGACGCTCGTTCCGTTGTCCTGCGTCTGCATGGCGTCCCTCGGCCTTCTCCTCGGAACCTCGTTCGAGCCGCGCAACCTCGGCCTCATGTTCGGATTCATCGTGCTGCCCATCACGTTCCTGGGTGGCACCTACTACCAGTGGACTCGACTGGCACCCGTCAAGGCAGGGCCCGTGCACTGGCTGCAGATGGTGGTCCTGGTCAACCCGCTCATCTACATCAACGACGGGATGCGGGCCGCCTTCACGGACGCCGCCCACATGCACCTCTACATCATCTATCCCGCCATCGTCGCCTTCAGCGTGATCTTCCTCACCCTCGGGCTCCGCAACTTTCGGCACAAGGTGCTCGCCTGAGATGGTGGACCAGTAAGCGAGGGACACTGCGGCGTGTCGTTCGCTCGCTCCGCGTGGCCCACAGAGCGCCCGCCCACTCCCGGTGCCGCCCGGAGGTGCTGGGCGTCCGGGGCTGAACGGGAGGCCGGCTCCGGTCCGCCGAAGACGGATTACCTGGCAGTTCCGTGACGAATCTGTCAATCGCGCCTGTTCGAGGATACGGCTGGGTAGGGTGATCTGAACCGTGCAGCCCACAGCGGGCGCCTGCTCCGGGCGGGGTGGCGAAGGGACGGACCTCATGGATATGAACGGTCACGAGACGCCGTCCGACCTCCCGGCCGCCTACGCGCGGGTCCGGACCGGCACCGAACGCCTGGCCTCCGTGCTGAGCCCCGAGGACCAGACGGTCCAGTCCATGCCTGACGTGAGCCCCACCAAGTGGCACCGGGCGCATGTCACCTGGTTCTTCGAAACCTTCATCCTCGGGGAGTACACCCCGGACTACAGGGCCTTCGACGATGCCTTCGCCTACATCTTCAACTCGTACTACGAGGCCGTCGGGGCGCGCCATCCCCGCGCCGAGCGCGGCCTCCTCTCGCGTCCGGGCATCGACGACATTGCCCGGTACCGCGTGTTCGTGGACGAGGCCATGGACACCCTCCTCCGGCATCCCGATCAGCCAGGCCTCGCCGAGTTGATCACCCTCGGACTCCACCACGAGCAACAGCATCAGGAGCTCCTGTTGATGGACATCAAGCACGTCCTCTCCCGGAACCCACTGCGTCCTGCTTATCTGCCTTGCGCTCCGGAGCAGGCGCCCATCACCCCTCCGAAGGCCGGCTGGCTCGAGCACGCCGGTGGCCCGGTCGAGATCGGGTATCACGGCACCGAGTTCGCGTTCGACAACGAGTACCCCGTCCACACCGTGCACCTGACGCCCTTCGGGTTGGCAGACCGGCCGGTGACCTGCGGCGACTGGCTCTCGTTCATCGAGGACGACGGGTACAGGCGACCCGAGTTCTGGCTCTCGGACGGCTGGGCGGTTGTCAACGCGCAGAAATGGGAGGCGCCTCTGTACTGGTCACGCGACCCGGACAACCCCGAGCGTTTCACCCAATTCACCTTGTCGGGATCGCGCCCGGTCGATCCGAACGAACCCGTCTGCCACATCAGCTACTACGAGGCGGACGCGTTCGCCCACTGGACGGGCATGCGACTGCCGACCGAATCCGAATGGGAGACGATCGCACTCGAGCATGGAGAGGGCGACAACTTCTTGCGCGATGACGTGCTCACGGCGGGGGCCCCGCATCCACGGCCGGCCCTCTCGTCCAACGGCCTCTTCGGCGACACCTGGGAGTGGACGTCGAGCGCGTACTCGCCCTATCCCGGTTTCCGCGCCGCCGCGGGAGCCGTCGGCGAGTACAACGGGAAGTTCATGGTGAGCCAATACGTGCTGCGCGGTGGGTGCTGCGCCACTCCATCCGGTCATGCCCGCCCGACCTATCGGAACTTCTTCCCGCCGGGCGCCCGCTGGGCCTTCGGCGGACTGCGGTTGGCCCGGGATCCCTGAGCCATGGCCTACACCATCGATGTCCATCTCTCGCCCGACGAGGTTCGCAGCCAAATGCTGGCCGACGCGCTGAAGGGGCTCCAGGCCGAGCAGAAGTCCATTCCCCCGGTGTGGTTCTACGACGAGCGGGGCAGCCGCCTCTTCGAGGACATCACCCAACTCCCGGAGTACTACCCGACCCGGGCCGAACGCGCCCTTCTGCAGGCATATGCCCCCTCGATCGCCGAGCTGTCCAAGGCCGACACCCTGGTGGAGCTGGGCGCCGGAGCCTGCGAGAAGACCCGGGTCCTGCTCACAGCCCTCCAGGAGATCGACCTGCTGGAGCGGTACGTCCCTTTCGACGTCAGTGACGAATTCCTCCGGAGTGCCGCCGCCTCTCTGGCGCAGGAATACGACTCGCTCGACATTCATGTGGTCATCGGCGACTTTCACCAGCATCTGGGCGAGATCCCGAGTGAAGGACGTCGCATGATCGCCTTCCTGGGTGGGACGATCGGCAACCTCAACCCGGCCCAGCGGGCCCGTTTCCTCTTCGACCTGAACTGCACCATGTCGAGCGACGATTCCCTGCTCATCGGGACCGATCTGGTCAAGGACCGCAGCCGGCTCGTCGCGGCCTACGACGACGCCGCTGGTGTCACAGCGGACTTCAATCGCAACGTGCTCCACGTGCTCAACGAGCAGCTCGGCGCCGACTTCGATCCGGACCGTTTCCGGCACGTGGCTGTCTGGAACGAGGACGAGCAATGGATCGAAATGCGCCTGCGGGCTGACGAAGCGAACGACGTCTCGTTGGCCGGTGCGGGTCTCACCGTCCGCTTCGAGCAGGGTGAGGATCTGCTGACCGAGATCAGCGCCAAGTTCACGCCCGAACGGGTGGAACGCGAGCTCTCCGAGGCCGGCTTCATCACCGAGGGAATGTGGGGGGCTGACGACGGAGAGTTCCTCCTCACCCTGGCGCACCCGTTCTGCTGAGAGCCCGGTAATCCTCAGCCGACGGGTGCCGGCACCGCCGAGGGAGAACCTGCGGTCTCCTCGCCCCCCGGAGCAGGCCCACCATCTGGTCCGGATCGGCGGCCTCGCAGCAGCCGCACCAGCCAGACGGTCAGCAGGCCCAGCAAGAACACGATCGAGCCGAGGCTGAGAATGCTGGCCGGCAACAGATGCCGCGGCTTGTAGTGGAACGAGATCAGGTCGTCTCCGACCGGAATGTGCACCTGCTGCACCAGATCGAAGTCGTTGACCGGGATGGACTTGGCCTCGCCCCCGTCTACCGAGACGGTTGCGGTCCAGCCCGAGTCCCAGGCCACCGAACGGGTCAAGGTCGACGGCGAAGAGGCGTGCACCCGGACGTCCTCTGACTTCGTCGTGCTGGCGACGATCTGAGTGGGGAGCCTCCGGCCCTTCCCGGTGGAGGCCGCAACCGGTTCGGCCGGCTTGCGGAGGGTGAACACGGCATAGCCCTGGGACAGCCCTGCCAGCTGCCACGGTCCAGGCACCAGCGCCGACGACAGGGACCCCGAGAGCTCGTAGGGATGACCGGCCACCGAAATGACCGCTCGCTGGGGCGGGAGCGAGCCGGTCACCACCTGGGCCGACAGCCCGATGGCGGCCCCCACCGGATGCTGACCCGTGACGGTGCTCGCTCCTGGCGGAACCGGCTCGGGGGCTCCCCAGCGGGTCGACCCGTCCGCTCGCAGCGCGCCGAAGCGCACAGACGTTCCGGCGCTCGCCGGATGCTGCAGGACGAGGGTCACACTCTCGGGCTTCAGCGTCTCGCCGTAGAACCATGAGGCCTTCTTGCCTGCTTCGAGGGCTGGGCGCGGCCCGGGGTCGAACGGATAGGCGGTGTCGTTGAAGTCGGCGCCGTAGCCCCGGGCGAGCACCGGGTCCGTCCCGAAGTTCTCCGTGGTCTGCGCGAAGTCGTCGAACGAGTGCGGGATCGCCTGCAGCGGTACGAGGAAGTATTCGGGCACGGTCACGACCTCACGCAGGTCGAGCCGGCCGAGCGTCCCGGAGGACAGCGCCCCGATGTCGAGGTCGTCCTGTTCGTGGGTGTGAGTCGTCGACTCGTAGTTGTCGTTGACGATCGACGCGTACCCCGAGACCGAGGGAAGCCCGGGAATGATGTTGAGATCGGGCACGCCCTGGGGACTGCTCGGATAGCTCGCGTAGGTCTGCGGGTCGTAGTTCACCATCCGCCCATCCGTCGGCAGCTTTGCCACCATCAATTTCTGGATCGGCGTCATGCCGGCCACGAGATCGTTCGGTGGCGTGGCGGCGAGCTGACTCGTCAAGCCCATCAACCCGAGGTCGACAATCACGAAGACGGCGGCAAGGCGCAGCCACGAGATGCGGCCCAGGAGCGGCCGTATCCAGACCAACGCCGCCCCGCCGATGCAGAAGGCGAGCGCGATCACCGTCGCCTCGCGAACAGTGCTCATGTCGCGTGGGCTAAGGGCGACCCCCGCAAACCTCCAGACGAGCGTGCGGGGCGAGATCAGGGCCCAGAGGGCCAGGCTGGCGACGATCACGGCGGGCACGAGGCCCGTGACCCGGTCGTAGACAGTCATCGGCTCCTGCTCCCTCGGCACCTCGGTCCGGTCGATCCATCCGGCGAACAGGACGCAGACCGCGGTCGCGACGGTGATCATGTTGCGGCTCTGCAGCCGTTGATGGCCGTAGAGGGGGATGCTGTTGAAGAGGTGCTCCAGGGGGGTGTTCGACCCCAACGCCAGCAAGAGGCCGAAGAGCCCGACGACGTACCACGTGAGGCGGTCACGCGGCGGAATACGACTGGGCCAGCCCGGCCTGAGGAGGGTGATCAGTGCGATGACGGGCAAAATGCCCAGATAGATGCCGACCTCGGGCAAGTTGTACTGGCCGAAGAACGGTGCCTCGTTGAGATGTCCGTACCCACCGTCGATGTAGGGCACCAGGCCGAAGATCGCGTAAGGCCGGGGATAGCTCCCGGCGGCCGCGAAGACCCCACTCCCCCGCTGCGAGTTGCTGATGGCCTCGAGTCCCGGGAGCCATTGGATCGCTGCGAGCGAGAGGGCGAGGGCCGCTCCGGTGCCGCACCTCGTGACGACCCGCCACCAGCGCTCCCGGTTGAGACCGGCCGACATGACGGCGAAGGCGGCGATGAGGAAGGCCTCGTCGAGCATCGCTTCGGGCGCACCGGCAAGAATGACGGTGGCGTAGGCGACTCCGAGCAGGATGCTCCAACGCCACCGTCCGTCACGGACGATATGGAGGACCGCCAGCAACATCCACGGGATGGCGACGAACCCTTCCGTCATGTCCACGTGGTTGACCTGGCTCAGGACGGGTCCCGCGAACGCGTAGGTGGCGGCGGCGAGCAGGCACGCCACCGTGGAGAGCTTCAACGCGCGTAGGAACACGTACATGCCGACGGCGATGGCCGAGAATGCAATCACCTCAGTGGCCACCCAGGCCGCCCGATCAGGCAGTGCGACGAACAGCCCGGTCAAGGGGTAGAACGCGCCGGCGTTGAAGTCGGCCATGAGCGGCGTGCCGCTGAAGATGTACTGGTTCCAGAAGGGGAGCTGGCCGTGACGCAGCATGGAGCCCACGAGGACGTGCAGGGGATAGTTCTGCTGCAGGTTGTCCCCCGTGAGCAGCAGGTGCCCGCCGATCAGGTCCGGGATCACGAACGCGGCCGTCGGAATGGCGATCAGCACGACGTAGGGCCACAGGGGTCCGAGGTGTGCTCGTAGTCGGTTCACGGGCGAGGAGATGCCTTCCGGGGTACCTGAACTGGGGCGCTGCCGGGCCCACGGGCCGGCGCGGCGCGATCGGCGCAAGCTAGCCCCTTCGACCGTGAATCCGCACAGCGGTCAGTGCCGACAATCGGACCGGCCCACCCGGAGCCCCGTCCCGCTCAGGACCGGGTTCCGCACCGGAGACCTTCCAGTTCCGTGACAGACAGATTTCGCATACGTGACAGAGCGAGCATCCTCGGGTATTCTGGGATTGGCCTGAGAATCGTGTGAAGAAGGGTCTCCGGCGCTCGAAAGAGGCGTCGGCTGTGTCAGAATCACTGCAGTTTCATGAAGATTTTCGCCCCCGCGGTGAGCAACCGCAGGAGCTCAAGTAAGGAATCCCCGATGGAGCTCGTGTCCCCGAGAGCGACCACCACCTCCACAGCACCCCAGAGCGTCGACACCGACGCGCCGGGGCTCTCGGCGCGCCGGCTCAGCGTGACGCGCACCGCCCTGCTCGGGCTCCTCGGGAGCATGGCCATCGTCGTCGGGGCGGTGTTCGGTGGACAGGCGTTCGAGACCCACCTGGCCGGGGCCTGGTACTTCGGCATGCCAGGGGGCCTCTTCGGTTCATTCGGCTCGGACAGCTCTGTGCCGACGGTGGCGTCTCTCGCACTGGTGTTCGGCGGGCTCATTCTTCTCAGCCGCGTCTGGTTCGGCTTCCTGCGCCATCTCAACAGCCACCCCGGGTTTCCGGTCAGGCGGGTCGTCCTCGTCGTGGCGATCTGGGCTGTCCCTTTGCTGCTTGCGCCACCGCTCTTCAGCCGTGACGTGTACACCTACTCGGCGCAGGGCGAAATGATGAGCCACCACATCAACCCGTACTCGTACGGGCCCGAGGTGCTCGGGGCGACCCCGTTCAACCAGATGGCCGACACGGTCTGGTCGGGAACCGAATCGCCCTACGGGCCCACGTTCCTGAGCGTCGACGGCCTGCTCGACCAGGCCTCGGGCCATCAGATTTTGCCGGACCTCGTTCTGCTCCGCCTGCTCGAGGTGGTCGGACTCGCCTTGGCCGTGGCCGCCACCCCGACGCTGGCTCGGTCGCTGAAACACGATCCTGCCCACGCCGTCCTGATCGGGGTGGGGTCGCCCCTTGCACTCCTGGCGCTCATCGGCGGGGCGCACAACGACGCCTTGATGGTCGGGCTGCTGATGGCCGGACTGGCGGTGGCGAAACGATTCGGCACGGTGCCCGGGGTCATCCTCTGTGCGCTTGCGGCGGGGGTGAAGTCCCCCGCGCTGCTCGGTGTGCTGTTCCTCGGATGGGTCTGGGCCGGCAGGGAGGCGCCTGTCAGACGTCGCATCGGGCACACCGCGCTGGCAGGTGCGATCGCGCTCGCCACCATGGAAGTGGCCTCGTTGGTCTCGGGCACGGGCTGGGGTTGGATTCGCACGACGACCACGGCGGACGCGACCTTCACCGGGGTCACCCCCATCAACCTCGTGGCCCGGTCCGTCTCCATCGTCAGCCACGTGGTCCAGGTCCCGATGAGCGTGCTGGCGGTCCGTCCGGTGTTCATGGTGTTGGGGTTGCTGGTCGCCGCGTATGTCGGGTACCGCCAGCTGCTCCGCTCCCCCCAGGACGGAGTCGTCCGTTGCCTGGGCATCACCCTGCTCGTCCTCGCGCTGCTCGGCCCCATCGTGTGGTCCTGGTATGTCACCTGGGGTGTGATCGTGGTCGCAGCGGCGGCCGTCGGCAGACTTCGGGCGGCCTCCATCGTCATCAGCACGTTCTGGGCCTTCGTCGGGATGACGGCGGTCCACGGCATCTACATGCGATTCCTGCACACCTTCGTGCTGACCGACCTCCTGCTGATCGCCATGTTGCTTGCCGTCGCCATCACGCCGCTGGCACAGTTCACCGGTGGGCGGCGGGCGCACCTGCCACGCCTCACTCCGGGTGTCCTCACCGGTACGAGCGCCGGCGCCACCACCTGACCGACTCAGTCGGCCAGATCGACGGCTGACACGATGCGTTCCGGTCGCACCCGCACGACCAGCTCACCGGCCACACCGTTGCGGTTTCCGTATTCTTCGGCTCGCTCGGCGCCCGTGTAGCGGCCACCGAGCCGAGCGGCCCATTGGCGTACCTCTTCGAGGTCATCGCTCAGAGCGGCGACACCCTCCACCACCACGAAACTGAACGGCGGCCGATCGTCATCCACGCACAGCGACACCCGCGGCTCTCGCCGGATGTTCCGCCCCTTGACGGTCGACTCGCCGGTGTTGAAGACGAGCGACCCGTCGTCGTCGAGGTCATACCAGACCGGAGCGATGTGCGGCCGTCCGTCCGGCCGCACCGTCGCCAATTTGGCGGTCCGCGCCGGGAGTTCCGTGAGGAACGTACGCACCTCCGCTTCGCTCATCGGGTGGTAGGGCATCAGCGACGAGACCATCGAGTCGGCGGCGCGCACACTCCGGACGATCCGCTCATCCGGGCGTGCCACCGTCGGCCACGTAGGCCTCCGTCCAGGCCTGGATCATCGGTGCGAAGGCGGCCGGGTTGTAGGCGTCCTCCTCATAGGAGAACTTCATGTCACCGGCATAGTGCAGCACCGTGATGTTGTGGGCCTGATGCACCGAACCGTCGCCGGGATCCTTCATGCGGTTCTCGATCCGGCAGATCCACCAACCCCGCTCCTCGTCGCACACGCACCACGCGTGAGGGAACGACGTCATGTCCTTGTTCGGCCACTCCGCCATGAGCGGGGTGATCCACTCATAAATCTCGTCGGACCCGTGGAAGGTTCCGAAGGTGTGCTCGAGGTAGACCGCATCATCGGTGAAGAGGTCTGCCCACTCGCGCCACTCACCGCTGGCCGCGCAGCGGGCTGCCGTGTCCATGAAGTGCTGGTGGGCCTGCTCCAGCTCCTCCCGACTCCACTTCTGCGTCATGACTTCAGTATCCATTCGCTCATGGTGACACTGCGCAAGGTGCTCAGGTCGACGAACGCATTGATCTCCTCGATCATCTGCGTGATGTTTGCATTCATGCGTTCGGGATCTCCGTCCGCACAGTAGAAGAGCATGGGGTCGGTCACGTGCTCCAGGGAGGGCCACGCCTCCTCCACGATCCCCGACACGCGCGGCGCCCCGTCGGTGATCGGGCGGAACACGGCGTTGCGGACGTAGCGGGTGCGCGGCTGGATCTCCTCGGTGATGGGCGAGATCCGCGTGTGCCACCGGGTCATCCATTCGTCGAAGGTCTGGTCGGGATGCTGCTGCAGGAGCGCGACCGTCAACACCCCGGGCGAACGCTCGCCATCGGGCCAGGAGCGGGAGGGTCCCCACCGACTGTCCCCGTAGTCGCGATAGAGCGACTCGACCACCGAGTAGCCGGCCACCTGCACCGCGCCGGCGGCGAGCACCGCCTCGAACGGGACCCGTTGTTCGATGGTGTCGACCCACAGCGACACCACCCCGTGCAGGGGCGTCTCGCCCGCGGGGGTGGGCACCGGGGCCGGTATATCGCTCTCGGGATCCCATACGTCGATGGTCAGGCGCGACGGCTGCAGGGACAGCAGATCGTCCGCCACCGGGCCACGGAGCACTGCGGCCACGTCGGATCGGCTGTCCGTCTCCCCCAGCCACACCAGATACATCAGCTTCTCCACGTTGCTCCTCCCCTCACCAGGTCAGTCCCAGCGCCTCACGCATGGTGGCTTCGAACTCGGCATCGCTGAGTGTGCGCCGCAGCTGCAGGACCATGGCCGCATCGTCGCCGACCTCGACCCGCAACGGCGTGGTCGGGTCTTCCAACGCGTCCGCCACGGCCACCCCGACCAACTCGGGCCCGGGGCGACCGTCGGCCCCCAAAAGCGTGCCGGCCGTGCCGCTCCACTGGCCGTCGAGGTCGGCGTAGAGCGCCGGGACCGGATGCTCATCGCCGTGCTTCATGCCCGGAGCGATGTAGCCGGGCTCAATGATGACCACGCGGATCCCGAAGTGACCGAGCTCGAAGTAGAGGGACTCCGAGAGCGCCTCGAGCGCGTGCTTGGACGCCGCGTATGGTCCCTCCATCGGCGTGCCAACTTTGCCCTGCACCGAACTGACGTTGACCAGGACCCCACTGCCCCGCTCGCGCCATCGTGGCGCCACCGACTGAGCCATCCGTAAAGGGCCGAGCGTGTTGACCTCGAGCACACGGCGGAAAGACTCGAGCGGGTAGGTCTCGAGCGGGCCCGAGCTGGGCACGCCGGCATTGTTGACGATCGCATCGATCTCGCCCGCCGCCGCCACGGCGGCACGCACCGATGCGTCCGCGCTGACGTCGAGCTCCAGGATCTGCACCGCCGGCAGCCCCTGGAGCAATTCGGGGTTCCGCGCTGTGGCCACCACGTCGTGACCACGCGCCGAAAGCACTTCGACCGTGGCCCGCCCGATGGCGCGGGCGGCCCCCGTCACGAGCACGCGCATCGTCAGGCCTTCCCGGCCGGAGTGAGGCCGACGAGCTCCTCGCTCACTTCCCACAGGCGGCGGGCCGCCTCGGGGTCCTGGGCCCACGGGCGGGGTTTCCTGGGCTTGCACTTGACGAAGTACTCCCCGCTGACGCCCTCCACCTGTGGCGACGATGCCAGGTAGATCGAGGTGCGGGCCCCCTTGACCGGGGACAAGAAGAAGGGGCTGGCGATCCTGATTCCGAAGGCCAGGAAGCCCCGGGCGTCCCCGTCTCCCCCGTAGCCCGTCCGGACGGTCCCCGGATGCAGCGCGTTCGCGGTGAGGCCTTTGTCCGCGAAGCGCCGGGACAGCTCCAGCGTGAAGAGGAGGTTGGCCAGCTTCGATTGTCCGTAGACGCGCATACCTCGGTAGCCGTGCGTGTTCTGCAGGTCGTCGAAGGGCATCCCCTTGCGGGCCGCATTGTGGGCCGTCGACGCCACGTTCACGATGCGCGCCGGCGCCGGCGCCGACGCCGTCATGCGCTCGAGCAACAGGTTGGTGAGGAGGAACGGCCCGAGATGGTTGATGGCGAAGGTGGCCTCGTAACCGTCGACCGTCTCGGCCCGCTCCGTCAACACCAGGCCTGCATTGTTGACGAGCACGTCGAGTTGCGGTGCCTGCTCGAGCATCTCGGCTGCACCGCGGCGGACCGAGGCCAGGTCGGCCAAGTCGAAGACGACGAGTTGGACCCGGCCTTCGCCGGTGAGTCGCTGCGAGATCGCCGCCACCGCGGCCCGGCCCTTGTCGGCGTTGCGGGCCGTGACCAACACGCGCGCGCCCATCGACGCCAGGGCGGCGGCCGTCTCGAACCCGATGCCGGAATTGCCGCCCGTGACGACCACGGTCTTTCCCTGCATGTCAGGCACCGACGCCAGCCTCCTCGTGACGAGCAGGCGTCAGCATTCCACACCTCTGGGAGAGGAGCGGTCTCTCAGCGCCACGTGTCCCGAGCTTCGACGAGGCCCCGCTCGGGGTCGAGGAAGGTGCTACTGAGCGTTCGTTCCGCCGTCCGCATCTGCCACTGCAGCAACTCTCGGGTGGCCTCCCAGGCTGCGCCGCTGCTGCCCGCACCGTCCTCGGTCAGGAGGTTGTGTCGCTGTTCAGGATCGCTCTCGAGGTCGAAGAGCAAGGGCGGCATCAACGAGGCGTCCGCCGCGAACTGGACGTACTTGTACCGCGGCCCGCGCGAGACGGCCAGGGCGCAGTGACTCATCGGGATCCCGAAACCCCGTTCAGCCAACTGGTTGACCGGGTCCGAGAAGCTCCACTCGAAGTGCGCCGTGTCGCGCCAGTGCGCGGGTGCCGGCTCGCCCCGCAGGAAGGGGGCAAGGGACCAGCCGTCGACCTGCAGCGGTGTCTCGACGTCGATGAAGTCACAGATCGTCGGCAGCACGTCGACCGACTCGGTCACGGCTTCGATGATCCTCCCGCGCGACCCGTCCGCCTCCGGTCGCGGGTCCACCACGATGAGCGGGATGCGATAGCTCTCGTCCCAGAAGCCGAGCTTCTCGAGCAGCCAATGGTCACCGCCCATCTCGCCGTGGTCGCTGGTGAGCACCACCAGGGTGGATTCGGCGAGCCCACTGCGCGTGAGGTAGTCGAAGAGCGGAGCCAGCCCGTCGTCCACCTCTCGCTGCGCCCCGTAGTAGGTCGCCCGCACCTGTCGACGTTCACGCTCGTCGCGGGAGGCGCCTACCTCGGGCGTGGCCATGGCGAACGCACCGAGCGGATGGATCGCGCCCTCCTCTTCGGGCGTCGCGCATCCGACGAACGGCCCGACCGCCTCGGCCGGGTAGAGGTCGTGGTAGCCGATCGGGTTCCGGCGGGGCGGATGGGGCCGGACGAAGGAGGCGTGGACGAAGAAGGGCGTGTCGCCGTACTTCTCCAGCCAGTCGACGACGGACTGGCGCACGAAGCTCGTCTGGGAGAGCTCCACCGGAAAACGAGCCGGCGCCCAGGTCGAACCGTGCGCATCAGCCCCCGGGAATCCCGCTATCGGCTCGTACAGCTGGTGGGGGTTCGACGGGACGTCGAAGCCCTGCGCCGCGAGCCATCGCCCCCAGGCCGGGCTCCCCTTCTCCCACGGGTCTTCGATCAGGGCGCGAAATCCTGGCAGGATCCCCTCGTAGCTGAACAACCTGGGGTCGCCGGGCGGGACCGTACGCGGATCGACCGAGGAGTCCGTGTACCCGAAGAGCACCGGGTCGTAGCCCGCCCCACGAGCCAACAGCGCCACGTTGGTGAACCGGGCGTCCAGTGGGGTCCCGTTGAGGATGGAGCGATTGCGGTGCTGATACGTGCCCGTGTAGAGGCACGCCCGCGAAGGTCCGCACGGGGCGGCGTTGGCCCAGTGGTTGGAAAAGAGGACGCCCCGACCAGCCAACGCGTCGAGAGCCGGGGTTTCGACGACCGGATGGCCGAGGGCGGAAAGGCAGTCGCCGCGCCACTGGTCGAGCGTGATGAAGAGGACGTTGCGGGGCGGCGCCATCCCCCACTCTTGCCGATGGCATCACGCACCCGAGCCCGGCCGGGTCGGTCGGATGAACGACCGGCCCGGCCGGGCTCAAGACGTACGGATCGTCGCTCCGCCGAGCTTGGTCCCGAACTCGATCAGCCACGCCCCGATGCGCGGTGCCACGGCCCGATGCACCGCTCGGC
>Ga0307374_10002153_pt1 | contig 35513 bp, 32 predicted proteins | sample OX3MG_FD_202532 | JGI IMG/M metagenome (GOLD analysis project Ga0307374, IMG submission 202532) | Soil microbial communities from Risofladan, Vaasa, Finland - OX-3 | ecosystem: Environmental > Terrestrial > Soil > Coastal area > Acid sulfate soil | place: Finland: Risofladan, Vaasa | collected... | reverse complement strand
ATGTCAGCCGGCAACGATCCCGAACGCGTCGCGGCCTACGACCAGTTGCACCACCTGCCGGGAGGCCAACGGACGTTTTCGGTGCTGACCGCCGTGTGGGGCATTGGCCTCCTGGCGGAGGCGTCCTGCCGCCTCACCCTGGCTGCCTTCCTGCCGACTGGGACCTTCCTGGCCATCTCTCCGATCATTTCCGCCGTCTGCATCGGCGCGATGTTCTTCTTCACGGTCCGGTACACCAAGCGGGCCCGGGTGTTCGGGGCGGCTCTCCTGGCCGAGGGGGAGGCCTACCCCTCGGTTCCCCTGCGCTGACCACCACTAGTCTCTGCCGCGCCCGGTGCGCGCCACCAGGGTGACCGACGACGAAGGAGCGCCAATGACCGATGAAGTCCTACGGGAACGCCGGGGTCACGTGGAGATCCTCACGATCAACCGACCTGAGGCGCGCAACGCCATAAATGGCGGCGTGAGCAAGGCGATGTCATCCATCATGGATGAGCTCACCGACGACAACGACTGCTGGGTTGTCGTGGTGACGGGCAGCGGGGACAAGGCGTTCAGTGCGGGAATGGATCTCAAGGCGTTTTCCAGCGGAGAGGGCGGCGACATCATTGGGGCCAGCGGAGGCTTCGCCGGATTGACGATGCGCGACTTCCCCAAGCCGATCATTGCCGCCGTCAATGGCTCAGCGCTGGCGGGAGGATTCGAGATCATGCTCTCGTGCGACCTGGTCGTCGCAGCCGAGCACGCGACGTTCGGCATCCCCGAGGCCAAGCGCGGCTTGATCGCGGGCGCGGGAGGTCTCATCCGGATGCCGAAGCGACTGCCGATGGCGGTCGCCCTTGAGCTGGCGATGACCGGCGACCCGATTGACGCCCAGCGAGCCAAGGAGCTCGGACTGGTCAACAAAGTCGTCCCCGCTGGCGAGCTGCTCGACGAGGCCCTCGCGCTGGCCGATCGGATTGCCGCCAATGCGCCGCTTGCAGTCCGCTACTCCAAGAGCGTGATGAAGCGAGCCGCCGAAGTCCCCGAATCGGAGGGTTGGAAGATCAACCAGGAAGCGGTGGGCGTCGTGTTCTCCTCGGCGGACGCCATGGAAGGTCCCATCGCCTTCGCGGAGAAGCGCCCGCCGAACTGGCAAGGCAAGTAACGCCGGACCGATGCTGGCACCGGGCCTCGACACCCTTCGGCTGACCCTCCACGTCCTGGCCGCCTCCGTCTGGGTCGGCGGCCAGATCGTCATGGTTGGCCTGGTCGGTCCGGCACGGGGCCTCGGTCCCACGGCACCCAAGGCGTTGGCCAACGCCTTCGCGCGATTGGCATGGCCGGCCTACGCCGTGCTGGTGATCACGGGATTCTGGAACCTCTCGACCTTCCGCTGGGCCTCCCAGAGTGGTGCATGGAAGGCCGTGCTGATCGCCAAGATCGTGGTCGTGGCGGCCGCGGGTGCCGGAGCGCTCTTCCATGCGAGGGCGACGTCGCGGGCTGGGCTCGCCGTGTGGGGCTCAGTCGGGGGCCTGGCCAGCGTGGCGTCCCTGGTGATGGGCATCCTTCTGGCCGGCTGACTCCGAACAGGCAGCAACACCCCACCCCCGTCACCGTGCGGTGTTGCTGCCGCCGTTTGGGTCTAACCTGAATTAGCGGTGCCTCGCGATGTGGACCAAGGCTAAGGAGACGCACATGCTGGCAGAGATTTTCGGGGTTGACGGAGTGATCATCCTCATCGTCGTCGTCGTGCTCCTTTTCGGTGGGGCGGCCATTCCCAAGCTGGCACGCAACCTGGGCTCGGCCAAGAACGAGTTCGAGAAGGGACTGGACGAGGGGAAGAAAGCCGCCAGTGCCTCCAGTGCCTCCAGTAACGGCGCTGCGGCAGCGGCCGACACCCCAGCTCCAACTGCTGACGACACGGCCCGCCCGAGCTGAACCGGCCGGACGATCGTCCGGATACCTCGACCCGTACTGACTGAGGGGGACACCTGCCGACCGACGTCCTCACGATGGCCGATCGACTCTGGCGCGGCGAGGTCTCCACGGCGACGGTCCATCCGGTCGACCACATCGGAGGATTCGTCGAAATAACCCAAGGTGTCGGTTTCGTCCCGTCGTTCGCCAACGTCTCGGCGTTCGACACCGAAGACGGGCTGGTGCTGGTTGACACAGGCAGCCTCCCCCTGGCTCGTGTCGTGCACACCGATCTCCGGCGGTGGAGCGCTTCCCGTCTGCACACCGCGATCTACTCCCACGGTCATATCGACCACGTCTTCGGGGTGCCGGTGTGGGAAGCGGAGTCTAAGGAGAACGGGTGGCCGGCGCCCGAGGTGATCGCCCATCACGCGCTCCCCGCTCGGTTCGACCGCTACATCTTCACCGCCGGCTACAACACGGTCATCAATCGCCGCCAGTTCGGCTTCGCGGACCTGAACTGGCCGACTGAGTACCGCTACCCGGACCGCACCTATCACGACGCGCTCGAACTCTCGGTCGGGGGTGCCGACTTCTCACTGCGCCACGAGAAGGGGGAAACCGACGATCACACCATCACCTGGCACGCGGCGCAGAAGGTGCTGTGCTGCGGGGATCTGTTCATCTGGGCCTCACCCAACGCCGGGAACCCGCAGAAGGTGCAGCGCTACCCACGCGAATGGGCCAACGCACTACGGCGCATGCTCGCGTTGGAGGCGGAGTACCTTCTCCCGGGGCACGGCCTTCCGGTCGTCGGCGCCGACCGGGTCCACCAGGCGCTGAGCGACACGGCCGAACTTCTGGACTCCCTGGTCGACCAAACCCTCCGGATCATGAACGAGGGTGGGCGCCTGGACGACGCCATCCACTCGGTGCGCCCACCACCCGAGCTGGAGGCACGGCCCTACCTCCGCCCCGTCTACGACGAGCCCGAGTTCATTGTGCACACCGTCTGGCGCCAGTACGGAGGCTGGTGGGACGGCAACCCCGCCACGCTCAAGCCAGCCCCTGAGAGGGCCCTCGCCCGGGAGCTGGCCATGCTCTCGGGCGGAGCAGGCGCGCTGGCTGAACGCGCCCTGGAGCTCCTCGCCCTGGCCGAGCGCACCGCCGGCAGCGAGTCGGACGGCGCGCTCCGCCTGGCCGGCCATCTGGCGGAGACCGCGTGGTTGGCCCTCCCCGGCGACGATTCAGTGCAACAGGCGCGCCAGCTCGTCTTCGCGGCGCGGGCCGAGCAGGCGACATCCACCATGGCTCGAGGCGTCTTCACATGGGCCTCCCACGAGTCCATCGCCGACCCGCCGGGCGGATCGCCGACCGGGCCCTGAGCCTGCCGGGATCCGTTCGCACGCCGCTGTCCAGCTACTTCGTCTTTTCCGGCGCGGTTCGATAGTCTCACCGCCGTGGACTCGTCGTTGACCAGCCCTTCTGCGCCTTTGCCCGCTCCGAGACCCCGCCGCCGACCCCGCAGGGGCGGGGCTGCGGCCGCCCTGCTGGGCGTGGCGCTCCTCTTTACGGGCTGCACCCTCCCCACGTTCGGGGGCTACAAGGGCTCGACCTCGCAGGGCCGGACCGAATTCCACCTCTGGCAGGGGTTCTTCATCACCGGCATCGTCGTGGGAGGCCTCGTCTTCCTCCTCATCGTGTGGACGGTCTTCCGCTACCGGAAGTCATCCGATGCGATCCCGGTCCAGTCCCAGTACCACACCCTGACCGAAATCATCTACACCGCGGTCCCCATCGTCATTGTGCTCGTGCTCTTCGTCTTCACGGTGCTGGCCGAGAACAATGTGGATGCCGTCGCCACGAACCCGGCAACTGAAATTCACGTCTATGCCTTCCAGTGGGGTTGGGAGTTCAAGTACCCAGGAGGCGTGAAGATCATCGGCCAGACCACCCAGGCGCCCACCGTGGTGATCCCGGCCAACGAGACCGTGCGGATCGACCTCAAGTCCCTCGACGTCCTGCACGGTTTCTACGTGCCCGCCTTCAATTTCAGCCGCTACGCGAGCCCTGACTACTACACCACCTTCGATCTCAACGCGCTGCACACGGGTACCTACCGAGGCCAATGCACCCAGCTGTGCGGGCTCTACCACTCGCTCATGTTCTTCAACGTGAAGGCAGTGACGCCGGCGCAGTACGACCAGTGGTTGCATGCCCAGCAAGCTCTGGTGCGAAGCCAGCCCGGGTCGGTGCCGAAGCTCCCTTCCGGGGTGAACTCGAGCGCTCCGGCCATATCGACGAATTCCCATTCAGGAGGTGACCCTTCCAGTGACTGACGTCATTGCACCCGGGACCACGGAGACCGAGGCTCCCGGACTCCACCTCCCGCCCGAGACTGACGGGCATGGGCCATCGGGGACCGATGGCCATGAGGAGCACGGCCACGAGGCCCACGGCCCAACGGGGATCCTCAAGTGGCTGACCTCCACCGATCACAAGGTGATCGGCATGAGTTACATGATCACCTCGCTCGTGATGTTCTACCTGGCCGGCATCATGGCGATGTTCATCCGGCTGCAGCTCACCACCCCTCACGCGTCGCTCCTCACCTTCGGCCAGTACAACCAGCTGTTCACCATGCACGGCAGCCTCATGCTGTACCTCTTCGCCGGCCCGTTTGCCTTCGGTGGCCTGGCCAACTTCGTCGTCCCGCTCCAAGTCGGTGCGCCGGACATGGCTTTTCCCCGGCTCAACGCCCTGAGCTACTGGCTCTACCTGACCGGCTCTATCACCATGTTGATGGGCTTCCTGGTGGCCGGCGGCGCCGCCAGCTTCGGATGGGTGGGCTACGCACCTCTGTCGAGTGCCACCAGCTCGCCTGGAGCGGGCGGCGACCTGTGGATCATGGCCATCGCCCTGACGGGCTTCTCGGCCATCTTCACAGGGGTCAACCTCGTGGCCACCATCTTCTACTTGCGGGCGCCGGGCCTGACGATGTTCCGCATGCCGATCTTCACCTGGAACATGCTGGTCACCGCGATCCTGATCCTGATCGCCTTCCCGGTCCTGACCAGCGCCATGATCATGCTGTTCTGCGACCGCCATTTCGGGACCCACATCTACACGGCGGTCGGGTGCCACGCCGTGAGTGGGGCGGCCATCCAGGGGTGCGGCTCACCGCTCCTGTGGCAGAACCTCTTCTGGTTCTTCGGCCACCCCGAGGTCTACATCCTGGCCCTCCCATTCTTCGGCATCGTGACCGAGGTGCTGCCCGTCTTCTCGCGCAAGCCGTCGTTCGGCTACAAGGGCATGGTCTTCGCGACCATGGCGATCGCCGCGCTGTCGACCGGTGTGTGGGCTCACCACATGTTCACCACCGGCGCGGTGCTGCTGCCCTTCTTCTCTTTCCTGAGCCTCTTGATCGCCGTGCCGACAGGCATCAAGTTCTTCAACTGGATCGGCACCATGTGGCGCGGTCATTTGCGTTTCGACACCCCGATGCTGTTCTGCATCGGCTTCCTCTTCGCCTTCCTGATGGGAGGCGTGACCGGGATCATGTTGGCGTCGCCGCCCATCGACTTCGCCACCCACGACACGTACTTCGTGGTGGCGCACTTCCACCAGGTGCTCTTCGGTACGGCCGTGTTCGCCGGGTTCGCCGGCCTCTACTACTGGTACCCCAAGTTCTACGGCCGGATGCTGCGCGAGAACCTGGGCAAGTGGCACTTCTGGCTGATGTTCGTCGGTTTCTGGGTCACCTTCATGCCGCAATACGTCGTGGGCCTGCTCGGCATGCCGAGGCGTGTCGCCAGCTACCCGTCGAACCTCGGCTGGGAGAGCTACAACATCGTGTCGACGGTCGGCGCGTTCATCATCGCCTTCTCGTTCCTACTGCTCCTGATCAATCTCGTCGTGTCGTGGCGCAACCCCGTTCCGGCCGGGAACAACCCTTGGGACGCCCACACGCTGGAGTGGTTCACCACCTCCCCGCCGCCGCATCACAACTACACCCACCTGCCGCCCATCCGCTCGGAGCGGCCGACGTGGGACTACAACCATCCGGACAACCTCACCGTGCCACACGGGAAGGATGCGGTCCACGTCAAGGAGAGGGTGCCAGTCGGATGAGGGTGGAGGCGCTGTTCCTGCTGTTCCTCGGGGTCTTCTTCGGGATCGTGGGCATTGTGTACTGGTTCTGGAGCTACGAGGACGGGGGCGGCATGATGCTGTTGGGGACATCCCTCCTGGGCTTCCTCCCTGGTGGCTACTACTTCTTCTGGCACAAGCGCTTCCACGGCAAACGGGTGTTCTTCTGGGGGAAGTCCACGGGCGCGGGTGATCGGCCGTCCGACCGTGACGATGCCACCCTGTCCGAGGGTGCCGGCGTCATTGAGGCCTTCCCCGGGTCGTCCATCTGGCCGTTCGTCCTCGGCATGGGCGCCTTCCTCACCGTGCTCTCCATGGTGTTCGGCGTCTGGCTGATCTTCCTCGGAGTACCGCTCATCCTCACCGCGCTGGTCGGCGTCACGGCCGAGAGCCGCCGCGGTGGCCACATCTGAGGGACCGATCCCTCCACGGAGAGACCGCCGGTAGCCTGATCGGGTGACGGCCGCCTCGCCACGCGCGACACCTCATCAGGGCCTTTCCCGGGGCCTGGTGACGCTCATTGCGGTCTCCACGGGCGCCATCGTGGCCAATCTCTACTACGCCCAGCCGCTGCTGCATGCCGTGGCGCGCAGTTTCCACAGCGGCTCCGGGCGCGTGTCACTGATCATCACCTGCACCCAGGTCGGATACGCGGCCGGTCTGCTCCTCGTCGTCCCGCTCGGTGACCTGCGCCCGCGCCGCTCGCTCGTTGCCCGGATCTTCTGCGTGGCCTCGGTGGCCCTCGTGGCCTGCGCGCTCGCGCCCAACCTCTGGGTGTTCCTGGCCGCGTCGGTGGCGGTCGGCTGCGCGTCGGTCGCCGGTCAGGTCATGATCCCGTTCGCCGCCGATCTCGCCCCCGCCGAGCGGAGGGGCCGGGTAGTGGCCCGGGTCATGTCCGGCCTTCTTCTCGGTATCCTCCTCGCCCGCACCGTGTCGGGGTCCGTCGCCCAGGTGGCCGGATGGCGGTCCATCTACTGGCTCTCCGCCGCACTTATGGTCCTGCTCGCGATAGTGCTGTGGCGAGCATTACCCGGTGAGGGCCCGCGACCCCACGAGCGTTACGGGACGCTGGTGCTCTCGTCACTTCGGCTCCTGGCGGTCGAGCCGATGCTCCGACGCCGGGCCTGGCACGGCGCCTGCACCTTCGCCGCCTTCAGCGTGCTCTGGACGACGGTGGCCTTCCTCCTGTCCGGCTCGCCCTACCACTACTCGAGCGCCGTGATCGGGCTGTTCGGGCTCGTCGGGGCGGGTGGGATCCTGGCGGCGAACCTGGCCGGCCGGATGGCCGACGCCGAGCGCGCCACCGTCTCGACCCTGGTGGCCGGCGGACTCGTGGTGGTGTCGTTCGCTCTGCTGTGGCTGGGCCGCTCCTCGTTGGCCGCGCTGCTCGTCGGCATTGTCGCCCTCGACATCGGCTCACAGGGCATGCAGATCACCAACCAGGCCATCATTTACGCCTTGCAACCCGACGCCCGCAGCCGCATCACCAGCGCCTACATGGTTTGCTACTTCGTCGGCGGGGCGGCTGGCTCGGTCACGGCCGGGATGGCCTACGACACGGGAGGATGGTCGCTCGTCTGCCTGCTCGGATCGGTCTTCGGCTTGTTGACCTGCGCCATGTCCGTCGTCGACCGTGTCCGCCCGCCCGCGTCCCGCGTGGCGCTCCTCCCGGCAGCGGGTTAGGGCCTCGGATGGACAGTCCCCGGGTGGAGGGCGCCGGGCCGCATTTCCGGCATCTGGATGATCCCGAGGTCCCGTGGCAACTGGTCAAGGCACAGCGCAACGCCGACGGCAGCGAGTCCTATGTGCACGAGAAGTGGCTCGCCTTCTCACCCGACCCTCCCTACCTGTCCCTCTATGCTCGCTACGACGCCGGCATGGTGGTGCGGCGGCACGGCCACTTCAGCCCGCACATCCTCTTTGTGATCGCCGGTGAGGTGCTGTGCGGTGATCGCCCCTGCCCGGCGGGGACCCACGTTGAACTCCCCCTCGGCGCCGCGTTCGGACCGTTGGTCGCCGGTCCTGACGGCGCCACGCTCTTCGAGGTGATGATGGGCGACCCGCGCTCGTGGGGCGACGATCCGGAAGCGTTCCTGCGAGCCCTGGACGCGCAGGGGGCGACCGCACTCCCAGATCCTCCCCTGCAATTCCCCGAGTGGCTGCGAGACCTGCGCGCGCACTGGGACGGGCCTGATGCAACGATCGCTTGACGAAGAGGTCGGTCTGCTGACTTAGAACACGGCAATCGGGTTGACCGGGGACGCCGTGCCGCGCGCGAGCACCAGCGGTGCGACCGTGAGCAGGAAGTCCCATCGGCCCTCAGCTGCACAGGTGCCGGACAGGTCGTCAAGGTCGAGGTTGTCCATCAGGTGGATACCCATGGCGACAATCGCCACGGTGTGGACCGGCATGCCCACCTCGGCAACACGGGACGGCAACACGTCGGACACACCGTCACTACCCAGCAAGGCCACCTGACGTTCGTGCAGCCAGGCAAGGCAGGAGGCATCCAACCCGGCGAGACCCTCGTCAATGGGCCAAGGCCCGTGTTGCTCACGCCAACGCCAACGCCCGGTCCGCACCAGAAGCGCATCACCCGTGCGAACGGCGACGCCGGTCGCAACCTCGGCTGCTTCGAGATCTTCGGGGAAGATCGGCTCCCCGGGAGCTAATGCCTCAACGCCACGCAGCGACGGAACGTCGATCAGGACGCCGCGGGTGACCACGCCCGAACGGAGCCGATGGATGCCGAGCTTGGTCGCACCGTGGGCCGTGACCGTGTCGGCCGGGTACCCGTTGTAGATCTTGCCGTCATGGAAGATGTGGCAGAGCGCGTCAATGTGGCTCGTCGCGTACCCGTGGGGCGCGATGGCGAAATAGTCCGCGCCGTAGCCCTCGGTCGCGGTGGCGATCATGTGATGGGCCACGGGGTTCGGATTGTCCGGGGCGGCCTGGGTTGGCAACGGTCTCGCGCACGACACCGTTGCGCCGGAGCGGACCCCGGCCGCCGCTGCCGCCGTGATCTCAGGGGTAATGAAATTGAGCGCACCCAACTGGTCGTCGGCGCCCCAGCGCCCCCAGTTGGACAGGTGATGATGGAGGGCAAACACGTCAGCGGTGCTCATTGGCTGGCGGGCCACGCTGGGACAGTAGCCGTCGAGTGCTTCTCCGAGGCAGGGGGTGGAACAGTGCCTTGGGAAATACCCACTCTAGTGGGTATTTCCCAAAAACAACTCCCGGCGTGCTCTTGGCAGCCTCCCGGCGCGCGGGTGCGACGACGCCCCGGTGTCGACCCGTCCCTGACTTCCAGTGCCATTCAGGCGCCGCTCCAAGGCACCGAAGCGGACTGGGCGGCCGACCACAAGAGAACCCCTTCGTTGCAGTCACACGGCCTGTCGGTGAATGATCCCTTCTCGTGGAGACCGTGTCGCTCGTGAACGTCATGAAGGACCCGGCGGTCCGGGAAGACCCGTATCCGACCTATGCCCGACTGCGTGACATGGGGCCGGTCATTCCCAACGACTTCGGCGGATGGTTGCTCACCCGCCACGCTGACGTCGCCGCGGTGCTGCGGGACAACCGCTTCAGCAGCAACTCCAGGCATCAGGACAACTTCGAGCAGTTCGTGCAGCTCGCTGATGCCGTCGGGCTGACGGATCTGCTGGACCTGTTCGGGCGGGTCATGCTCTTCGCCGACCCACCGGACCACACCCGCCTCCGGCGCATTGCCGGCAAGGCGTTCACCGTCCGGGCGGTGCAGGAGATGCGGCCCCGCATTGCATGCATCGTCGACGGGATGCTCGACGCCGTCGACGACGATGGTGGAACCGAGCTCGTCGAAGCGTTGGCGTTCCCCCTCCCGGTGACGGTGATCAGCGACATGCTCGGCGTGCCGACCGAGGACCACGAACAGCTGCGGGCCTGGACCCGCGAGGCGGTCAAGGCACTCGACCCCGTGGACGATCCGATGGTGCTCTTCCCGGCTGCCCAAGCCATGCGCGAAATGCGCCAGTACTTCCACGAGCTCGTGGACGTGCGGCGTGCGGCACCCGGAGCGGACCTCCTCAGCGCGCTGATCGCCGCCGAAGACGACGGCGACCGGCTGAGCCACGACGAGCTGCTCGATACCGCCATCCTGCTCTTCGGCGCCGGGCACGAGACGACCGTCAACCTCATTTCGGGCGGGGCGCTCAACCTCTTGCGGCATCCCGACGAGCTCGACCGCCTCAGGCAGGATCCCTCTCTCATCACCACCGCGGTGGAAGAGCTCCTACGCTTCGGCCCGCCCGTCCAACTCACCGCTCGGATCGCCACCGTCGACGCGGACGTGGCCGGTCAACTGATCACCAAGGGGACAGAGGTCGTCGCCATGATCGCGTCGGCCAACCGGGATCCTTCGGTCTTCACGGACCCCGATCGCATGGACATCGGCCGCACCGAGAACCCGCACATCGCGTTCGGCGGCGGCATCCACCACTGCCTCGGAGCGATGCTCGCTCGCATTGAGGGTCAGGAGGCGCTCGGCCGGCTGGTCAACCGACACCCGGGCCTGGCGCTCCGAGCGCCGGAGGTCGAGTGGAAGTCGACCTCAACCCTCCGCGGCCCCAAGAGCCTCGACCTCGTCTGGTAGGCGCGGCAGACCCATCGGGTTGGGGAAGGGATACAGCCCCGAGGATTGAATCGCCCGCGCGCATCCGACCAGCGCACCGTGCAGACCGCTGACCGCTCCGTCGGAAAGGGTCGCGTACGGGCTCTCGGCCAGCCGGTCGGTCAGCGCCTCGAGCGAGCGGTGCACGACCAGGCCCTGCGAGGTCGCCGAGGCAGTCGCATGCGGCTCCAGCAGGCCCATGTCGACCAATCGCCCGGCGGCACCTTCCCACTCGGCCTCGCTCCAGCCGCGGTTGTCCCGCAGCACCTCGGCCGGCACGCCGAGCGCAGCCACCGCGAGTAGATGCGCCCCCACGCCGTCGAGGCCGTGGGCCACCAGCGCGGCCACGTGCCCGTCACCCCGGTGCTCGCGCAGCGTGGTGCAGCACTGCCAGGCTTCCGCGACGGCCTGGTCGTCCTCGCCGAGGTGGCGCGACCGCAGGCCCGGCACCACCGCGGCCCACACCGCACGGTTGGCCCCGGTCATGATCCGGCCGGCGCCGTCGCAGTGCGACGCCGCCTCCCGCAACCTGGACAGGGACCCGAGCAGGGCGTCCAGGGCATCAGCGGGGCAGAGCTCACGCAGCGCCACACTGGCGGCCAGGGCCCGCAGGACGACCACCTCGGCAGGGTCGACGACGTCCCAGCAGTGGGGGACGGCGGCCTGCACCATGTGGGGGTGGAAGTTGAAGAACGCCGCGGTGGCCGGTCCGGCCCCGACGGACCCGAGCGGGGCCGCTCGGCCCGCGAAGTAGCCGGCCCAGAAGCCCTTGAGGCCTCTCTCACGCAGCGCCTGGCGACAGACCGGCGCGAAGTACGTCACGGCGTGAATGGATTCGAAAGCGACCCAGAGGTCGCGGGCGCACGGCCGCGTGGTCGGCGAGTCGGTGCCTCGGTTCAGCGCGTGACCTGGCGCACGCCGGTGGGCGAGCTCTTCGGCGTCTCCGTGTCCTTGCCGTTGACGAGCGGCTCAATGTCGATCCGCTCGGGCACCGGCTGGGGGTGCAACTCGGTGCGCACGTCGTCAGGCCGTGGATCGGCCGTCACGGTGGAGTACGCGCCGTCTTCTGAGAGGTGGACGATCACGGACCGCTTGCGCTTCCCGACGCCGTGGACTCCCTGCATCTCCAGGCAGATGCGGTAGGTCACCAGACCCACGACGATCGGCACGACGAAGAACAGGATCCGGAACGCCCAGAGCACGAAGTTCAGGGACAGGTGGAAGTAGTTCGCCATCACGTCGGTCGAGCTCGCGCCGAAGACGGTGAAGAGCAAGGCGAAGAAGGCCGCCCCCGCGGCGGTTCGTTTCGGTCTGTCACGAGGCCGGTCCAGCAGGTTGTGCAACTCGTTGTCCCCCGTATAACGGCGCTCTATCGCCGGCCAGAGCAGCGCCAGGTTGAACACGAGCCCGGGGAAGATGACCGCCGGCAGGAAGACCTCCAGCGGGATCGTATGGCCGAACGCCGTCAACTCCCAGGACGGCATGATGCGGAGGACGCCGTCCGTCCATCCCATATACCAGTCCGGCTGGACCGCATAGGAGATCTTGTAGGGCAGATAGGAGCCGAACTGCCAGATCGGGTTGATCTGCGCGAAGGCGCCGAGCAGTGCCGACGCTGCGGCGACCATGAAGAGGAAGCCGGTCGTCTTGGCCATAAAGGTCGGGAACATCGGCGAGCCGACCACGTTGTGCTCCGTGCGTCCCTCGCCGGCGAACTGCGTGTGCTTCTGGCGGACCAGAAGCGTGAGGTGAGCACCGATGAGCCCGAACAGGATCAACGGGAAGATGAGCACATGAATGATGTAGAAGCGCGGCAGGACCGCATTGCTCGGGAACGTCCCTCCCCAGATGAACGTCGCGAGATAACTCCCGACGAGCGGGACGGACTCCAGGATGGAGTAGCCGATACGGAGCCCCGTGCCCGAGATCAGATCGTCCGGTAGGGAGTAGCCGATGAACCCCTCAAAGATGGAGATGATCAGCATTACGATGCCGATCGTGTAGTTCAGCTCACGCGGCTTGCGGAAGGCGCCGGTGAAGAAGATGCGGGCCATGTGGACGATCATCGACCCGGTGAAGATGTCAGCTGCCCAGTGGTGCATCTGGCGCATCAGCAGCCCGCCACGGACGTCGAACGAGATCCGCACGCTCGTGTTGTAGGCCTCGGACACCATCTGGTGGTGCAGCGGTGCGTACGAGCCGTTGTACATCACCTCGGTCGCCGAGGGCACGTAGTAGAGCGCCAGGAAGATACCCGTAGCGATCAGGACGATGAACGAGTACAGCGTGATCTCGCCGAGCATGAACGACCAGTGGTCGGGGAAGATCTTGTCCAGGAAGACCCGTCCGCCCTTGGCGATGCCGATGCGGTCGTCCAGCTCACCGACGACCTGGCCGACCCGCCCGTAGGGGCCGAGGGCCTCCTTGGCCTGTCGCTTCGTTCTGGCCGTGGCGTCGCTCATGTCGTCGTCCGCTCCCAGAATCCGGGACCGACTGCTTCGTGGTAGTCCGATTGTGCCACCAAGTACCCGTCGGAGTTAATTCCGAGGGGCAGCTGCGGGAGCGGTCGCGGGGCGGGTCCGAACTGCGGCACCGCCCCGTTGGTCACGTCGAACATGGACTGGTGGCACGGGCAGACCAACAACTGCAGCTGCTGCTCGTACAGCCCGACGGGACAGCCCAGGTGGGTGCACATTTTCGAGTAGGCCACGTACCCTTCGGGAGCCCAGGTCTCCCGGCCCTTGATGGTGGTGAAGGCCTCGTAGGAGACACGGATGAGCACCGTCTGGTCCATCGACTGGCCCTGAATGTCGTCCTGGTGGCCCTCGGGGAACACCGTCACGATGTTGCCGGCCCGCAGGGTGTCCTTGTGGATGGGGCGCCCGTTGGAGTCGACCAGGCGTATACCCCGGCGCCAGTCGGTTTTCTCGAACGACGTCCCGGGGACGGGACCGAGCGAGCGCAGCAGCGGGAAGATCGCCACAATCCCGAAGATGCCCGAGCCGGCCGCGAACAGGCCGCCCAGCAGGCGTCGACGCTTGACCACCACCGTGGACCGCTCCACCAGGGCGGCCGACAACGCGTTCCGCTCGGCCGTGGAGCCGGCCAGGACGTGCCGCTCCTCAACGAAAGGACCCTGGGGCATCAGGTACTTGCCCCACGCGGTGAGACCGAAGCCGAGGAGGAAGAGCCCGGCTCCGAGCGTGCCGCCGAGGATCCACGGGTTCCAGTTCTGCCAGTAGGCGGCTCCGAATGCGGCCATCATGATGATGCCCAGCACGAACACGACGGCGATGATCCCCTCCACCCGTCCCGGGTTCTTCGCCGCGTCGCCGAGGTGCGGATCGTTGAGTGTGGCGATCGGCATCGGCACCCGGGTGCGCGAGGGCTCGTGTTCGGTGTCGCTCACGACCGCTCTCCTATCCAGAAGCAGATCAGGGCGAGGCCGCCCACCCCGAGGAGGAGGGCGACGAAGCCCTCGGCCACCGGGCCCACCCCGCCCAGTCCGGCCCCACCGGGGCTGGCCGGGTGCTGAATCTTCTCGGTGACGTACGCCACGACGTCGCGCACCTGGACGTCAGTCAGGTTCCCGGTGAAGCGGGGCATGTTGGCCGGTCCGATGCGCATGGCCTCGGCCACCTGCTGGGGTGTCACCTGGCGATTCTGAAGAGACGGTGCGTTGGTGCCGAAGGCGAGCGCGTCGCCGGCCCCCGTAATGGTGTGGCAGGCCGCACAGTTGAGGGAGAAGAGGTCCGCCCCGGCAGCCAGATCGGCGCCCTTGAGGTTCGGCGTCGGTACGGCCGGCACCGCGGGGTCGAGCGAGTTGACGTAGGCGGCCAGCTCCAGAGCCTGCTGCGGGGTGAGCCTGGTCGCCTTGCGCTCGGCCTCGACCGCTTTGATGTCGGTAGCAGGCATCCGGCCGGTCGCCACCCAGAAGTCAACGGTGGCCGCGCCGACTCCCTGGAGGTTCGGGCCGATGGTCGCCGCTCCGTTGGGGCCGATGCCGTTGGCCCTGGACCCGTGGCAGCTCGAGCACGTCTGCGCGAACAGCAGCGCGCCGGCCGAAATGTACGAGGCGGGTGGGTTGGCGTAGTCGATGGCGCTGTCGCCGTAGCTGATGATGTGCCCGCCGCTGCAGTTGAGGTTCGGGCTGTGGAAGGGGTTGCCGGTCCCGTACACCGACGTCACGCCCTTGAGGTTGACGACCCCGCACTGCTTGGCCAGGTTCCCCGTCGAGGACACGTGCGACGGCGCGGTCTGGCCGCTCGCGCTCGCACCCGGGAAGAAGACGGCGAGCGAGCTGAGCGTGGCGACGGCCAGGAGGCCGCCCGGGAGGAGGAACGCCGCCAGAGACGGCCGTCGGGTACGAGAACGCAGGCGCGGCATCGCTATTTGAGGAAGAAGAGGCAACTGAAGAGGCCGATCCAGACGATGTCGACGAAGTGCCAGTAGTAGCTGACGCCCTGAATGGCCGCCAGCTCACCGGGGTCACCGCCGACCTGTCCCTTGAGCCGCCCGAGGAGGAAGGCCATGGCGACCAGGCCGAGGAACACGTGGAGGCCGTGCAGGCCCGTCATGATGAAGAAGAGCGACCCGTACGAGTTCGTGTACCAGCGCGTGGTGAGGAAGAGCCACTCGGTGGCCTGGTTGGCCAGGAAGGCCGTCCCGAGGATGAGGGTCATCACGATCCAGATGAAGGCGGACTTCCGGCGGCGCCACTCCGCCTGGTTGACCGCGTACTGCATAGTGAAGCTGGACGAGACCAGGACCAGCGTGAAGATGCCACCCCGGATGGTGTCGAGGTGGGTTCCCGCCGGCGGCCAGACCCCGCCCGGAGCGTTGGCGCGGATGGTGAAGAACGCGGCGAACAGGCCGCTGAAGAACATCAATTCCGAGCCGAGCCAGATCATGACGCCCACGGCCAGCATGGGGGGTCGATCGTGGACGATCTTGCCCTGTGGCGCGGGGTGCTCGACCGAAACAGCCTGGGTCACGGCACAATTTCTAGTCGACCAGCCCCCCGATGCGCCAACAAGCAGGTGACGGCGTTGTCCGTTGCAGTCCTGGTCCCGGCCCCGCTCACCCTGCCGTGGTCACCAGATCGACCGGCAACGGCTCGGCGTGGACGATGGCCAGCCGCCTGGTGGGCCGCGTGAGGGCGACATAGAGGGTGCGCAGCCCGCGCGTGGTGGCCACCAGTGGCCCCTCCCCGGCCGATTGGCTGCCCACCGACGACACCAGGGCCGGCTCCACGACGACGACCGCGTCGAACTCCAGACCGTTCGTCTCGTCGGCCGGGAGGAGGACCAGCCCGGCCGCCAGGCCGTCGCCGGTCGGGTCGCGCGGGTCGATGGCGTCGAGCCCGGCCTCTGCCAGTGCTCGGGCCAGCTCCGGAAGCATGACCGCGGGGGCGAGGACGGCCACACGCCCGGGGAACGCCGCCGCCATCTCCTCACGGGTTGCTTCGGCGACCGCGTCGGACAGCCCCACACGGGAGGCCCGGATGAGGCGCGGCGTGTAGCCCGACTGGCGTACGGGGCGCGGCGGGGCGATGAAGGGAGCCGCCACGGCGAGCACCTGCGCCGCCACACCGACGACCTCGGCCGGTGTCCGATAGCTCACGGTGAGCTCGACCAATCGTGTCGGGCGCTGCGGGCTCAGGTGCTTGGTGACGTCGTCCCAGCTTTGGGGGGCCCACGGCCCTGTCGCCTGGGCGATGTCGCCGACGACCGTCATCGAACCCGAGAGCGAGCGGCGCGCCAGCATGCGCAGTTGCATGGGTGAGAGGTCCTGCACTTCGTCGACCACGATGTGGCCGAAAGACCTGACGTCGTCATCGTGAGGCTGGGAGTTGCCCGCCACGGGCAGTGGTGACGCGGCGAGCCCCTGAGGCCAGAACCCACCCTCCTGCGCGTTCCCTTCGTCGGCCTGACTCGGCCGGCGTCCCGGGCGCGGCGGGCGGCGGGGCCCGAGGATGGTGCGCACCTCATCGACGAGGGCGGCGTCGCCCACCGTCCAGGCCACATCCTCGAGGGACACACTGCGCGTGCGGTGGAGGCGGGCGATCTCGTCCGTCCTGAGGATCCCCTTGCCGGCCGCGCTCAGCAGGGCCCGTGCGCCGAACAGGTCGTGGAGCAGCTCGTGGGGGGACAGGCGCGGCCACATGCGGTCGAGCGCCTCGGCCACCTGAGGGGTGCGCCGCAGGCGCTGGGCCAGATCGGCCAGTTCCTCGGTGCTCGGGCCGTCGTCGTCGCCGGTCACCTGCGCCGCCGTGCGGTCCTGGCGCGCCCGGTACTCGTCGGACAGTGCGCGCAGCACGTGCGCCTCCACGAAGCGGCGCCGCACGTTGTGCGTTCCCGGGCGGCGCCGCGCCAGGGCGACGATCTCCTCGGTGACCGACGCTCGCAGTCGCAGGACGCCGGCGCCGAACGGCACCTCGACGTCGTCGCGCAGGGGTCGCTGCCGGGTCCGCACCGCCCGCTGCAGCACCTTGAGCATGCGGACGTCACCCTTGAGCATTGCCGCATCGGCTTCGTCCACGCCGCGGACTCGGATTTCGGGCACCAGGCCGGCGACGGTGGAAAGGCTCACGCCGGTCTCGCCGAGCGACGGCAGCACCTGCTCTATGTAGCGGAGGAACAGCGGGTTGGGCCCTACGACCAGAACACCCTGACGCTCCAGGGGGAAGCGGTGCGTGTAGAGCAGGTACGCCGCGCGGTGCAGCGCGACGGCCGTCTTGCCGGTTCCCGGCCCACCTTGCACCACCAGCACGCCGGTGAGCGGGGACCGGATGATCTCGTCCTGCTCGCGCTGGATCGTCCCGATGATGTCGCCCATGTGTCCCGTGCGGGCCTGGCCGAGCGCGGAGAGCAGGGCGCCGGGGCCGCCGAGCATCATGCCGTCGGAGAGCAGGCGCTCCCCACCCGCTCCTTCGGGTGCCCGCGCGCCCTGGGCGGCGGCTATTGCGCCCGCCGGGCGGTCCGGATCCACGAAGTACTCGTCCTCCAACCCCAGGACGGTTCGGCCCCGGACGGCGAGGTGCCGCCGCCGGGCCAGGCCCTGGGGGTCGAGCCCGGTGGCCCGGTAGAAGGGCTCGGCGACGGGCGCGCGCCAGTCGACCACCAGCGGTTCGTGGTCCGGCCCCGACACCGCCAGGCGCCCGATGTGGAACGACTCACCGAGCCCCGATCCGTTCCCGTTGTCGTCGGCCTCGGGGACGCGGTCGATGCGGCCGAAGTACAGCGCCTGGTCACCGATGTCCAGCTGCTCAAGTCGGGCCAGGCTGGTCCGCACGACGATGTCGCGTTCGGTCCGCGACTGGAAGGTTCCCCCCTTCCCCAGGTCCAGCACCCCCTGCAACATCTGCCGCGCCTCGCCGCGCATGGCCTGGAGGCCATCATGGGCGCGGTTGAGGAATTCCTGCTCATCCTCCAGATCGGGATGGTCCGGCACGTCGCCCCTTTCTCCCCCCGCCCGCCAGGGAAACGGTCCAGCTTACGCGACGGCCGACGGCGGGAGCGCACGGCCCCTGCGGCCTACGCTGACCGGTCGGGACAGGACCCGAAAGGAACGCCATGTTGATCTCGACCATGAACGACGTGCCCGGCTACAAGGTGACCTCGGTGCTCGGCGAGGTATTCGGGCTGACCGTGCGCTCGCGGAACATCGGTTCGCAGTTCGGGGCCGCCTTCAAATCACTGGCCGGAGGGGAGCTCAAGGGCATGACCAAGAACCTGCAGATGAGCCGGCAGGAGGTCATCGACCGCATGGTGGCCGAGGCCGAGTCGAGGGGTGGCAACGCGGTGCTGGCCATGCGGTTCGACACGTCGGAAATGGGTGGGAACTGGACCGAAATCTGCGCGTACGGCACTGCGGTCGTCATTGGGCAGAACGGGTGAGCCCGGGGGCGGATGGTGATGTGGCGCTGGTGCGCGCCTGCCTCCGCCAGCCGGTGTCCCGCACCCCGGTGTGGTTCATGCGCCAGGCCGGACGTGCCTTGCCCGAGTACCGCGCCGCCCGCGGGCAGGGCTCAATCCTTTCCGCCATCGCTGACGCGGCGCTGGCGGCCGAGCTCACGCTCCAGCCGGTCCGCCGCTATGGCGTGGACGCCGCCATCCTCTTCTCCGACATCGTGGTGCCGGTGCACGCCATCGGGTTCGGCGTCGACGTCGAGCAGGGCCGAGGACCGGTGGTGGCCGAGCCCTTCCGGTCGGCCGCCGACCTGGCCCGCCTCCGCCCGCTCGAGCCCGAGACCGATGTCCCCTACGTCACCGACGCCGTCCGCCTCGTGGCCGCTGAGCTCCGGGGTAGCGACGTCGCGCTGATCGGATTCGCCGGCGCGCCCTTCACCGTCGCCAGCTACCTGATTGAGGGCGGCCCGTCACGCACCTTCGCCCGGGTGAAGTCGCTCATGCACTCCGAGCCCGAGGTGTGGGAGAAGCTCATGGCGCGCCTGTCCGCCATGTCGGTGGCCTTCCTCCGCGCGCAGATCAACGCCGGCGTGCAGGTGGTGCAGCTCTTCGACAGCTGGGCGGGCGCGCTGTCGCCCGACGACTACGCGCGCTTCGTCCTCCCATCAACTCGCGCTGTCTTCGACGGCATTGCCGACCTCGGGGTGCCCGGCATCCTCTTCGGTGTCGGGACCGGGGAGCTGCTGGGGCTGATGGCCACGTCGGGTGCCGACGTGCTCGGTGTCGACTGGCGGGTTCCCCTCAGTGCGGCGCGCCGCCGGGTCGGTGCCGATCACGCCGTGCAGGGCAACCTTGATCCTGCCCTTTGCACTTCGCCGTGGCCGGTGGTGGAGGCGGCAGCGCGCAACGTGCTGGCGGAAGGTGCCGCGGACGGGAGCGGCACCGGTCACGTCTTCAACCTCGGACACGGTGTCCCCCCCGAAGCCGACATCGGCATCCTCGCGGCGGTGGTCGACCTCGTCCACGCCGAGAGCAGCCGCGCGTGAGCAGCGAGGTGGGGGTGCTGGTGATGGCGCACGGCACGCCGCGCCACCCCGACGAGGTGCTGCCGTTCTACACGCGCATCCGCCGGGGCAACCCTCCCACCCCCGAACAGCTCGCCGAACTACGGGCGCGCTACGACGGCATCGGCGGACTGTCCCCCCTGAACGAGCGCACGGCCGCGCAAGTGCGCGGGCTGCAGCGCGTGCTGGAAGGGAGAGCGGGAGACCGCTACCTGATCGCCTACGGCGCCAAGCACGCGGAGCCGTTCGTGGAGGATGCGGCTGCGTTGCTGCAGGAGTCCGGGGTGGCCAAGGTCATCGGGCTGGTCCTCACCCCGCACGGGTCGGCCATGGGCTCGGAGGAGTACATGGCCCGAGCCCGGGCGGCGCTGAAGCCCGGCATCGGGTTCGCCGAGGTCACGCCCTGGTATGCCCACCCCGGCCTGGTACGCCTCCTGGCGGCACGCGTGACCGACGCGCTCGGCACCGTCGCCACGGCGGGGCAGCAGTGCCCGGTGCTCTTCACCGCCCACTCCGTTCCCGAGCGCGTGCGCGGCACCTACCCCGAACAGCTGGCGGAGTCGGCCCGACTGGTGGCCGACGCCGCCGGGGTGCCCGGCTCCATGGTGATGGTGGCGTGGCAGTCAGCCGGACGCACCGCGGACGAGTGGCTCGGCCCCGACGTGCGCGACGCGGTGCGGGAGTTGGCCGCGTCGGGCCGCCACCACGCCTTCGTGGTGTGCCCCATCGGGTTCGTCGCCGACCACCTGGAGGTGCTGTACGACCTCGATACGGAACTGGCCGCCGTGGCCACCGAGTCCGGTCTGCGCATGGCCCGCACGGCCTCGCTCAACGACGACCCGGCGTTCCTGGAGGTCCTGGCCGACACGGTGCAGGCGGCCGACCGCGAGGGCGGCTGACGGGCATGCGCCGGGTGGTGGTCGTCGGCGGGGGGATCAGCGGCCTGGCCGCTGCGTGGGAGCTCACCGGCGGCGGGGCCGGTCCGGCGGGGGAGACGCCCGAAGTCGTGGTGCTCGAAGGCTCGGCCCGCCTCGGCGGCCCGTTGCACACGGTGGACTTCGGCGGCCGGCCCGTCGACCTCGGGCCCGACGGGTTCCTGGGCCGCCGGCCCGAGGCGGTCGACCTCTGCCGCGAGGTCGGGCTCGCCGACGACCTCGTCCCGGTGGGAAGCAGCGGCGCCGGCGTCTGGGCGCGCGGCCGTATGCGCCCGCTACCGGGGGGCCTGGCCCTCGGCATCCCCACCCGCTTCTGGCCCCCGGCCCGCTCGGGCATCCTCGGCGCCCGCGGCATCCTCGGTCTCGCCCGCGACGCGCTGCTCCCCCGTCCCGACATGCGTGGTCCTCTCGGCGACCGCGCCATCGGCCCGCTCGTCACCCGCAAGTTGGGACGCCATGTCGTTGCCGCGCTGGTCGACCCGCTCATCGGAGGCATCCACGCGGGATCGGTCGACGAGATGTCAGCGGCCGCCACCTTCCCGCCGCTGCTCGCGGCCGCGCAGCGGCGGGGCAGTCTCATGCGGGCCCTCCGTTCCGAGGTGCCCGCACCGGACCCCGACGCGCCCCCATTGTTCTGGGCGCTGCAGGAAGGCATGGGGTCACTGGTCCGACACGTGGCCGACGCGCTGGTTGCACGCGGCGTGACGATCCGCTGCGACGCCCCGGTCGACCGCCTCGAACGCCGCGACGGCGGCTGGGACGTCATCGTCGGTGCGGACAGCGTGCCGGGTGACGCGGTGGTTCTGGCCGTGGCCGCGCCGGTGGCCGGCCGCCTCCTCCAGCCCCACGACGACGAGGCGGCCGGACTCCTCGGCGCCATCGACTACGCGTCGACCGTCGTCGTGACCCTGCGCATCGCCGACGACGCGCTCTCCGCGCCGCTCTACGGCACCGGCTTCCTCGTGCCGCGCCAGAGCGCTCGCCCGGGCGGCGATCGCTGGGCCGTGACGGCGTGCACCCACCTGTCGCAGAAGTGGCCCCATCTGGCGCGTCCGGGTGAGGTGCTCCTGCGCGCGTCGCTGGGGCGGCTCGGTGACGAGCGCGCGGTTGGGTTGAGCGATGCCGAGGTGGTGGAGCGCACCTGGGACGAGCTGACGATCCTGATGGGACTCTCGGGGCAGCCCTTGGAAGCCATGGTGACCAGGTGGTCCGGGTCCTTCCCCCAGTACCAGGTGCACCACCTGCTCCGCGCCTCAGGCGTGGAGTCGGCTGTGTCCCGCCTCGGCGGGGTGGCGGTCGCCGGCGCGACGTATCGCGGCGTGGGGATTCCCGCCTGCATCGCCAGCGGTCGGGCCGCCGCCAACTCCGTGTCGTGACGGGGGCGAGCCGCCGCGGGAGGGTCGCCGTCCCCTCGATTGGGGCCGGTGCACTCCTGGCGCTGTCGTTGCCACCGTGGGGCTGGTGGCCCCTCGCTCCACTCGGCGCGGCGCTGCTCTACTGGCGTCTGGCCGGGCTCGCCGGGCGGACCCGGGCCTGGGCCGGCTGGTTGGCCGGACTCGGGTGCTTCGGACCCGGGCTCATGTGGGCCCGGCACTTCAACTGGTACGGGGCGCTCGTCCTGGTGCTGCTCGAGGCGCTCTTCGTCGCGGCCGCCGCCGTGCTGACCCCGCCTGACCAGGGCCGGGCCCCTGCCTTCGTCGGGGCGTGCACCCTGGCCGAGGCGGTCCGGATGACCTGGCCGTTCGGTGGTCTCCCGCTGGGCGGCGTATTCCTGGGCCAGGCCGACGGGCCTCTGCTCCAGTTGGCACGGCTCGGTGGACCGCTCCTTCTCACCGCGGCGGTCTGGGCGCTTGGCGTAGGGGTGGCGACCGCCGTCGCCGGGCTGCGCCGGCCCCGCCCCCGGCGGGCCCTGTGGCGCGGCTCGGCAATCGTCGCCGGCGTGGTCCTCCTCGCGACGCTGGGTGCGGCCGCGCCCGATGGCGGACGACCGGTGCGCAGCATCGCCGTCGTTTCGGTCCAGGGGGGCGGACGGCGCGGCCTGAGCGCGGCCGAGGTCGCCCCGGTCACCGTCTACCGCGCGCAGCTCAACGCGACCGCAGCATGGAGCCGGACCGCGCACGGCGCGCCCGACCTCGTCCTGTGGCCAGAGGACGTCATCGCGCTGGGTGGCCCACTCGTCGGGTCGACGGAGGACGCGGCCCTGGGCGGGATCGCGCGGGCCCTGCACACGACCCTGGTGGCGGGAGTGACCGAGCCCGTCGGCACCACGGCCTTCCGCAACGAGATCGTCGCCTGGAATCCGGAGGGCCATCTGGTGGAGGAGTTCGAGAAGGTGCATCGGGTGCCCTTCGGCGAGTACGTGCCCTTCCGCTCCTTCTTCGCACATTTCGCCGACCTGTCCCAGGTGCCACTTGACGCGGTGCCCGGGCACGGGACCGGGTTGCTGCGCACGCCGGCCGGACCCCTCGGGACCCTCGTGTCCTTCGAGGTGTTCTACGCCAACCGCAGCCGCACGTCTGTGCGTGCCGGGGCCGAACTGCTGGTCGTGCCGACCAACACGTCGTCGTACGCCACCTCGCAGGTCCCGGGCCAGGAGCTCGCGGCTGATGCGATACAGGCGGTGGAGACAGGCCGGGACCTGGTGGAGGCCGCGCCGACCGGGTACAGCTCAGTCGTCACCGAACGTGGCGTGGTCCTGGTGCTCTCGGTGCTCGGTCGTCGTCAAGTGGTCACGGCGCGCGTGGCCCTCCGGCACGGCTTCACGCCGTACGACCACATCGGTGACCTGCCGTTCCTGGTGCTGGGCGCGCTCGGCGTGGCCGCGGGCTGGCGGCGAGACCGGCGCACCGCACGTCATTCGTAATAGCCGGAGTGGATGTACACGCACGGGATCCCCGCCGCGACGTACATGGCGTGGTTGGAGGGATCGTCCTCGAAGGCGAGTCGAAGATCGAACCCGTGATCGCGCAGATCCCCGACGACACGGCGCTTGAACGTGGTGACCTGGGAGTAGTCACCACGGTCACGCATCACAAGGAGATCCCAGCGCAGGCCGTAACGATGGAGCCAGGCCAGCGTCTGCGGCTGCACGCGCAACGGTCGCCCGGTGAGCAGGACGACGGCGAGTGACGAATCGAGCAGTTCCAACAGGCGCGCGATCTCCTCAATCACCGGATCGTCGCCACATGCTTCGAAGAAGGCGTCCCAGTCCCTGATGCCGCGCTCAATGAAGTGCTGACGCCCGGCGGCGTCCGACAGCACGCCGTCAATGTCGAACACGACGGCCGGACTGCTCAGCTTGGCCCCGGGCGTGCCGTGCCAGGCCCAATTGGGCCGGTCGAGCTCTGAACGGCTCACCGGTCGGAACAGGAGCAGATGGAACCCTCGCGGCGCACGGGTGCCGAGCCTACCGGCGACCCGGCGGGGACCACTGAGGAGCGGGCGGTGCCCGACCCGCTGGAGTGACACGATGGAACCGCCATGACCAACAGCAGTGACCTCGCCACCGGCCCCGAGCCGATGACGCCTCTCGACGGCGGGGTACCCATTGAGATCGCTCTCGGGCGACGGGTCATGGTTCTCGGCGACCTCCTGCTGCCGGGGGTGCCCACACCGAGCTCGCTCGCCTGTAGCCATGACATTGCCGAGAAGCTCTCGGAGTGGCAGGGCCCGGGCGTGGTCGTGGTCTGCGGGCGGGTAGTGGCGCCCGGATGCAGCGAGCCGGGTGCCGCCACGAGCGCCATCAAGGCGCATGGTGAGCTGACGTCGGCCTTCGCCGACTTTGCGGCCAGGCCGGACTCCCGGGTCGTCATGGTGGTGCCGCCGGCAGCCGAGAGCGGGGACCTGGCCGCGGCTCTTACCCCGTTGCACGTCGACGTGGTGCGCGGTGCGGATCTCCACTGCATGACCGGGACCGGCAAACGCACGGTGCTCGTCCGGGCCGGCACCGTGCGCGCCGACCTCAACTCCCCGCTCGAAACCACCACGGCCGAAGACCGACCGTGGCTCAAGGGCATGGAGCTGCTGGACGACCCGCGGCTGGCGCGCAGCTTCGTCACCTCGCGGTTGCTCTACCGGCGGCTGCGGCGCTACCTGTGGGCTCCCCCGCTGATCCTGGCGGTGCTGGCCCTCGTCCTCAGGATTGAGTGGGTCGTGCACGGCCTCGGCCACGTGTTCCGATCCCCGCGCCAACAGCGCGCGCTGCAGCATGCCTACAACGCCTCGTGGTTCTCGCGTTTCATCGCGACGGTGGCCATCACCATCCTGCTCCTGGCCGTGCTCGCCGTCGTGGTCGCCCTGACGTCGCGCGGGATCTGGAAAGCATTGGGGGGCGAGGGCCTCCCCCCGCCGTGGTCCTCGGGGGGCGCCCGTGCCCCGGGTCGGAGGCCGACCGCCCACTCGCTCCTCACGGTGGACGGCGAACACGCGCTCGACGTGACCCGCGCCGCTATTGACGCGGGCGCCGCGGGACTGATCGTGGGCGGTGCGCTCGTGCCCGAACTGACCCATCTTGATGCGGGCTTCTTCGCCTGCCCTGGAGCATCCTCGGAAGTGGTGCACCAGCACCCGGGCCGGCTCGGACTGCCACCGACCTTCCTGCACCACCGTCACGAGGCCATCCTCGAGATAGAGACCGGTGCCGACCTCCACATCCGCCTGATGCAGGCCGAGGTCGACCTGCCGATGGCGCTCACCGGCGAGCGGCTGGTCACCCGAGACGCCGTGGTCAAGGGCCGGACCAAGGCGGCCGACCTCCACCCTGAGCTGGTGGCGAGCTGGCCGGGTGGGGCGTCGTGGCCGCCGGCGCCCGAGGTGGCGGCCGACCGCATCCGCGTCCGCCGGATCCGCCGCACGGCGGCGATCGCCCTGTTCTCGGCCGGCCTCATCGACCTGCTCTCCGCGGTCACCGCGCCGTTGCGGACGCACCTGCACCTGATCGCCCAGTACCTCCCGATCCTCCTCACCCAGGCCGCCGGGGCACTCGTGACCATCGCCGGCATCGCCATGATCATGCTGTCGCGGGGGGTCTTGCGGGGACAGCGGCGGTCATGGCTGGTCGCGGTCACGCTGCTGTCGGCCACGTTGGCGCTGCACGTGATTCACGCCGCCGACGTCGTCACGCTGCTCGTCTGCGCCGCGGTCCTGGTGTTGCTCATCGTCCAACGCGACCTCTTCCGTGCCCAGACCGAGCAGGGCACCATCTTCTCCGCCTTCCTGACGCTGGCCATCGGTGGCGTGACGGCCACCCTCGGGGCATTCGCCGGCGTGGAGCTGGCCAGCACCGTGCGGCACCATCCGCTCCCCGACTGGCCCCACGTCCTGCTGGGGTCGGCCGAACGGCTGGTCGGGATTCAGTGGGTGCACTTTCCTGCACACATCAACCGTTATGCCGCGCCGAGCCTGCTGGCTGCCGGCATCAGCCTGATCGTCGTTGCCCTCTACCTGGCCACCCGCCCCGTGGTGGACCGGCGCCTGCTGAGCGGGCGGGCCACCGTCGGACGCCACGCCGTGGAGCTCAGAGCACGCGACATCGTGCGACGGCACGGGACCGGCACGTTGGACTACTTCGCCCTGCGCGACGACAAGCAGTGGTTCTTCCATCGCGACTCCTTGGTGGCCTACGCCGTATTCGGCGGTGTCTGCCTCGTGTCGCCGGATCCGATCGGGCCGTTCTCCGAACGGGCGCACGTGTGGGACGCCTTCCGCCGCTACGTCGACCGCAAAGGGTGGGGACTGGGCGTGATGGGAGCGGGCGAGGAGTGGCTGCCGACCTACCAGGCGTCCGGGATGCGCTTCCTCTACATCGGCGATGAGGCTGTGGTCGACCCGCGCGTGTTCTCGCTCGAGGGCGGGAAGATGAAAGGGCTCCGGCAGGCGGTCAACCGGGTCGCCCGCTACGGCTACACCGTGCGGTTCCTGGACCCGGCCCACCTCAGTCCGGGCGACGCCGCTCGCCTCGTCGAGTTGATCGGGAAGAGCCGCCGCGGTGAACAGGAGCGTGGCTTCTCCATGATGCTGGGCCGCCTCTTCGATCCGCGCGACACCGGCCTCCTGCTCACCCTGGTGGAGGGTCCCGACGGTGCACCGGTCGCCATGTGTCAGTTCGTCCCGTCCCCCGCCATCGGCGGGTACTCCCTCGATCTGATGCGCCGCGATCCCGCCGAACACCCCAACGGGCTCCTCGACTTCGCGCTCTGCACGACCATCGCCCACCTCAAGGAGATGGGCATGAAGGGGTTGAGCCTCAACTTCGCTGCCATGCGATCCATCCTCGAGGGTGAAACGGGTGCCGGGCTCACCCAACGGGTGGAGCGATGGGCGATACGACGGCTCTCGGGCGTCCTGCAGATAGAGACGCTGTGGCGCTTCAACGCCAAGTACGAGCCGACGTGGCTGCCCCGCTACATCGTCTTCGACTCGGCGGAGCAGTTCGTGCCCGTCACGGTGCAGATCATGCGGGCCGAATCCCTGACCGAGGTGCCGGTGATCGGGCGGCTCCTCACGACGGGGGTGGCCAAGCGCTCGGGGCCGGCCGTGCCCGAAGAGGTGCTGGCGGTCATGCCAGAACCGAACGACTCGGACGAGGCGCGGTCGAACGAGCCCACCACTCCTTCGGGATCAGCCCGCTAGTGGGCGAGGACCGTGTGCCGTCCTGCCCGAACTGCGGCCACGCCACTGCGCATGCCCTTCGGCCAACCGGTGCAGGATCCTGCGAGGGCTGCGATCGGTGCTGGTCCGAACAGCAGCAGCGGGAGCGACCGCCCCACCACCGGTCCTTCCCGGTTCGCCGTCCAGCGCCACCAGGGTGGCCAGCCTCGTGAAATACCTAAACGCATCATACATACTCATTAGTATGACCTATACTGATCGGTAGCGCAACCATGACGTTTGAGCCCCTCACCGCGGAGCGACGCCGGCAGCAGACGCGGGACTATCTCCTACAGGCGGCGGCGCGGGTGTTCGCCGAGCGCGGCTACCACGCGGCCTCCATTGACGAGGTGGCGGCGGCGGCGGGCTTCACCAAGGGGGCCGTCTACTCGAACTTCAAGAACAAGGAGGACCTGTTCCTCGCCCTGATTGAGTCGGCCTACAACCAGGAACTCGCCAAGCTGCGGACGACCTACGAGAGCTCGGACGTCCCACCCGAGGACCGCCTGGGCGACTTCGCCGGGCTCATCCGTGGCGAGCTCGGCAGCCTGCCCGACAACTGGGGCATGTTGTACCTGGAGTTCAGCCTCTACGCCATGCGCAACCCGTCCGCGCGTGAGCGCCTGACCGAGTTGGAGGAGATGGACATCGCCGCCATCAGCGAGCTCATCCGTGACGGGCGGGAGCGGATGGGCGTGGAATTGGATGAGAGCCCCGAGAGCGCGGCACGGATCATCGTCGCCCTCTTTCGGGGCATAGGGCTGATGCGATCGCTGAGTCCCGAGTCGGTCGATGCCAAACTCATTGCGGACGCGCTCACGTTCATCGTCCGCGGGCTCGGCCAGGTCCGGGAAGCTCCGGAACGCGGTCCCCCTACGACGTAGGCCCGGACGACACCGTGATCGTGATAGTGGCCGGCCGCAGGAAGATCGATCCGGCGACCGGGCTCTGCGCGACGACCTGGCCCGCCGGCACGGACGACGACGGCGTCTTGACGACGTCCGTCGTGAGGTCGCTCGCCGCGTCCGCCGCTTCGGCTTGCGCCTGGCTCATCCCGATCAGATCCGGCACGACGATCCGGACGGCGGGCACGAACGGCCGCTGCAAGACGAGCGGCTGCCCGGGCAGCGTAAAGGCGATCCGATCGGCGCTCGAGGCGAACACCGGACCGCCGTCTCGGCGGCTGAGCGCCCAGACCGAGAGCACCACGACCACGAGCGCGGCAGCTGCGATGAGCGCCGTGGTGCGGCGGGAGAGCTGCCGCCCACGCGTCGCCGGCGGCGTGGGTGGAGGCGGCGGCACGGTCAAAGGCACCGGGGCCAACTCGTCGTCACCTTCCATGGCGACGGCAGCGATGTCCTCGGGCAGGCCAACTCGGTTCAGCAGCGCTTCCATGTCCGAGCGGTCAACTGGTGGGCGCTCGGCCCGCATGAGCGTTATGTGCTGCCTGATCTCGTCGACGAGCTGATCCCGCCGTGACCCCGGGAGGCGGTGCAGCGCCGTGGAGAGCTCCTCCAGGTACCGGTTGACCATGGCGTCCATGTCGTTGGCGATCTCCACGCCGTTCATCGTGCCCCTCCCGATTCAAGGATTCCGTTCACCGCGCCGCTGAAGCGCTTCCACTCGGCGGTGAAGAACTCGAGCGCTGACTTACCCTCCGTGGTGAGCTTGTAATACCGCCTGGGGGGTCCCTGCGTGGACTCCTTCCAGGTGGTGTCGACCGAGCCGTCCTGACGGAGGCGGGCGAGCAGGGGGTAGATGGTGCCTTCGCTGGTGACCAGCTCGGCATCGGAAAGCTCCTTCACCAGCTCGAAGCCGTAGCGCTCCCCGTCCCGGAGCAACGCGAGCACGCAGTACTCCAACGCGCCCTTACGCATTTGGGCCAGCCGGGGTGTCCGTCCTGGTACCATGTATTGCATAGTACCAGGCAATGTCAGGGAGTCAAGAGCGACCCGGGACGCCATGATGAAGGCATGCGTCGTGAAGGTGTGGACCCCGCGTGCACGCGCTGGAGCCCGAGGAGGATGCCGTGTCCCTTGCCATGACCCGTTCGGAACGCGAGGCCTTCCTGGCTGACCTCCACGTGGGTGTGCTCAGTGTGCAGGAGGACCGCCACGGACCTCTGACGGTCCCCATCTGGTACTCGTACGCGCCCGGAGGCACGGTGAACATCATCACCGGTGCTGGCACGCGCAAGGCCCAGCGCATTGCTGCAGCCGGCCGCTTCAGCCTGTGCGCCCAGACCGAGACCCCGCCGTACCGGTACGTCAGCGTTGAAGGCCCGGTCGTCGCGACCGACTCCCCAGTGGATCCCGATGAACGCCGTGATCTGGCGTACCGGTACCTCGGGCAGGAATTCGGTGACCTGTACCTCCAGGCGACCGCGGCGCGCGACGCCTCCAGCGTGGCCATCCGCATGCAGCCGGCGTCATGGCTCACCACCGATTTCACCAAGGAGTTCGGTTCCTGAAGGTCAGTGCCGCGTTCGTCTCGCGTCAGACCGGCGGGGCCTATGTTCCGACGGCGGCTGCAGTCCTGGCACAGCTCTTTGCCGTTCCTTAATGCAGCGGCAGGAACAGCAGCGTTGCTTGTTTGGCGAAGTCCAGCAGCGGCTGCGGCCACACGCCGAACACCACGGTGACGGCGAGGCAGAGACCGATCGCGAGGCCCGTCAGCGCCGGCACGCGCACCACGACGGGCTCCTTTGGTGACGAGACCGCACCGGTCATGACGATCTCGGCGTTCAAGGTTGCCACCGTCCCCGAAACCCCGTCTGGGGAGGCCCATCGGATCGGTTCCCCCGTGTCGGTCGGACGCGGCGGTTGCGTATCGGCCGATTCGGTGTCCGCGGCATACATCAAGACGGCGACCCGGAGGTAGAAGAAGCCTGCAATCACCGCGGTCACCATGGCAATGGCCGCCAGTGGCACCGAGCCAGCCGACACCGAGGCGAGGACGACATTGAGCTTGGCCCACAGCCCGATCGTGAACGGTGCCCCCGCCTGGGCCAGGAGGAAGATGGCGAAGGTGAGCGCGAGCAGCGGCTGGCGCCTGGCCAGTCCCTTGTACCCCGTGAGGTCGTGGTCTCGGTCTCCCGGTCCGCCGAGCACGGTGACGATGGCGAAGCTGCCGATCGTCATAAAGGTGTAGGCGAACAGGTAGTACAGCGACGAGCTCACACCCCGCGCGCTGGCCGATTGGACGCCGAGCAGGATGAACCCGGCGTGGTTGATAGACGAGTACGCCAGCATCCGCTTGACGTCACGCTGGCGCAGGGCGACGACCGAGCCGACCACCAGGGACAGCACGGCCAAGGCGTACACGATCGGGCGCCAGTCGTTTGAGATCACCCCGAGCGAGGAGAAGAGCACACGGAGCATGGCGGCGAAAGCTCCCGCCTTGGCCACTGCCGCCATGAACCCGGTGACTGGAGAGGGGGCACCCTGATACACGTCCGGCGTCCACATGTGGAAGGGAACCGCGGCCACCTTGAAGGCGAAGCCCACCAACATGAGTCCGAGTCCGGCCAGCAGCAGACCGTTGGTCAGCAGCACGTTCTTGGACAGGAAATCGGCGATCTGGGTGAGGTTGGTCGAACCCGTTGCGCCGTAGAGCAGCGCTATGCCGTAGACGAAGATGGCCGATGAGAACCCGCCCAGGATGAAGTACTTCAACGCGGCTTCTCCCGACGAGGGGCGCCGGTGGTTGAACGCCGTGAGCACGTAGAGCGCGATGGAGAGGATCTCCAGGCCGAGAAAAACGATGATGAGATCGTTGGCCAGTCCCATCAGCATGGCGCCAGACGCCGACACGAGCGCCAGCACGTGGTACTCGGCTCCCTCGACCTGCTCCCTCTTCAGGTAGCCGTCCGACACGAGCGCAGTGAGCAGCATGGCCGAGGCGATGAGCACGTTGACGAGGACGCTGAATCCGTCCATGACCACAGCGTGGGCTATGTAGGTGTGCGCACCGTGGTTCTGCACGTCGGACCACTGCCAGAGTGAGATGCCGAGCGCGCCGCCGGACACGATCACGGTGCCCAGGGTGCTGACGCGCACGCGCAGTGGCCGGCTGACCAGCGAGGCCACCGCCAGGAGCACCACCGCGCCGCCGATCATGATCATGGGCGGCAAGATGCTGAGGTAGCGGATAGAGGGGACCGGAAGTTTGTCGAGGACGGGCGCCGGCGCGTGTGCGAGCAACGAGGCGATCATGGCTTCCCTCCCAGGCCGTTGGTGCCAGACGTGGCCACTCCCGGTTCCGACTGGCCGGTGGCGTGTTCGACGTGCTCCACCAGCTGATTGACCGATGGGTTGATCCGATCAAGGACCGGCTGGGGGAACACGCCCAGGAAGACGATGAGGATGATGAGGGGCGCGATCACGAGTCGCTCCAGCATGCTGAGGTCCCGGATCTTCTCGTCTGCCGGTCGGGGCACACCGTGGAACACCTGCTGGTAGGCCCAGAGCAGGTAGATCGCCGCCACAATCACGCCGGCGACCGCCACGACGGCCCACCAGCGGTGCGTGAGGAAGGTCCCGACGAGCACGAGGAACTCGCTCACGAATCCGTTGAGACCGGGCACGCCGATGGACGCCATCATGACCACGGTGAACACACCGGCCATGATCGGCGCCACCTTCTGCAGACCGCGCAGCTCGTTGGTCTGCCAGGTTCCCCGGCGCTCATAAATGAAGCCCACCAGGATAAAGAGCGCTCCGACGATCAAACCGTGGTTCAGCATCAGGAGCACGGCACCGGAAAGTCCCTGGCTGCTGAGGGCGAAGGTGCCCAACGCGATGAAGCCGATCTGGGCGAGTGACGAATAGGTCACGACACGCTTCAGATCACGCTGCGCGCAGGCGACGATGGCGCCGTAGACGATCCCGATCACCGCCAGGGTGAGGACGAGCGGTGCAAGCGTACGAGTGGCATGGGGAAACAGCGACAGGTCGAAACGGATGATCCCATAGGTGCCGAGCTTGGCCAGGACGCCCGAAAGTACGACTGACCCCTCCTCTGGGGACTCGGTGTACGCGTCCGGCGACCATGTGTGGAAAGGGAAGAGCGGTGCCTTCACCGCGAAGGCGGACGTGAAGGCGAGGAACAGGAGGATCTCGGTGGACCTCGAGAGGTGGGTCTGCACCAGCGCAGGGAGGGAGAACGTCAGCACGTGCGTCTGCGACTGGTGGATGAAGGCGAGGGCCAGGATGCCTACCAGCAAGAAGGCGGAACCCAGGAACGTGTAGAGGAAGAACTTGATGGCGGCGTACGCCCGTCGCTCGTGTCCCCAGCCGGCGATGATGAAGTACGACGGCACCAGCGTCAGCTCGAAGAAGAAAAAGAAGAAGATCAGGTCCAACGAAAGGAAGCTGCCCATCACGGCGGCTTCAAGGAGAAGCAGCCACGCTGCAAAGCTCCGGCTGTTGACTTTGGTGCGACCGGTGACGAGCACCAGCGGGAACAGCAGGGCAGCCAGCAGGACGAGGAAGACGGAGATGCCGTCAACCCCGAGATACCAGCGCACGCCGAGTGTCTGGCCGGTGTAGGTGTGGTTCGAGACCAGCTGGAAGCCACCGACGTGCGCCTTCATGGCGACCACGGTGCTGACGGCAAGGACCAAGGTGACCAGGGAGACGATGATCCCAATGGCATCCGCCAGCTCTTTGGGGAGGCGGCGGTCGAACCCGAGGACGGCCAGGGTCAGGGCTCCCGCTGCGGGCAGCAGGATCAGCAGCGTGAGGAACGGGACGGTGTGGTTCATGACCACCACGTCCGGCTGAGCAGGAAAAGGACGATGGCTGCCATCCCGATCGCGATACCGAGGGCGTAGTTCCGCACGTAGCCCGTCTGCAGCCTGCGGGTAGCTGTACCGGTGGTGCGCACCAGCCGTGCTGCGCCGTTGACCGCACCGTCAATGATGCGTGCGTCGACGACCCAGGCGAGGAACGTGGCCAGTCGCTGCGAGGGCCGGCCGATGACCATGTCGTACGCGTCGTCCCAGTACCAGACGCGTTGGAGGAACTGGGGCTCGAACCTCGGCTTGTCGACCTCTCTCCCCCGCCACAACGCCACCGCGACGACAATGCCGATGACAGCCGCGGCGGCGTCGGCGAGGGCCAGTGCCCAGAGGCTGCCCGAGTTCAGGTGGTTGTCGTACAAGGCACCGGCGAACACGGGAGCCAGCCAGTGCTCCAGCGAGTAGCGATGAGCCCAGGGGAGGTTGAGTACACCGCCCGCCAACGCCGCGACAGCCAGGATGACCAGCGGCAGCCGCATGACCCAGGGCGACTCGTGGGGCTCGTGCCGGGCCGGCTCGCCGTTCGGTCCGGGCTTGTCCCAACGCTGTTCGCCGCCGAAGGCGAGGACCTGCAGCCGGCTCATGTAGTACGCGGTGAGGACAGCCGTGAGGAGCCCGAGGACCCACAACACCTTGTAGTGGGAATACACGTTCTCCAACACGTTGCCCTTCGCCCAGAAGCCGGCCAATGGGGGAACACCGGCGATGGCCAACCAGCCAATGGTGAAGGTCCAGGTAGTCCACTTCATGTACTTGCGGAGCGCGCCCATGCGCTTGAGGTCCTGCTCGCCATGGAGACCGTGGATGACCGAACCGGCGGCGAGGAACAGCAATCCCTTGAAGAACGCGTGCGCCACCATGAGGAAGATGGCCGCGGCGTAGGCACCGGAGCCGGCGGCGAGGATCATGTAGCCGATTTGGGAAATGGTCGAGAAGGCGAGCACCTTCTTGATGTCCTGTTGTGCGCAGGCGATCGTCGCTGCCACGAAGGCGGTGACCCCGCCGATGATGGCGACGACCTCGGTGCCGTTGCCCGACAACGCGAGGAGGTGGTTCATCCGACAGAGCAGGTACACCCCGGCAGTGACCATGGTCGCGGCGTGAATGAGGGCAGAGACCGGAGTGGGGCCCTCCATGGCGTCGGGCAACCAATTGAACAGCGGAATCTGAGCAGACTTGCCGGTGGCCGCCAAAAACAGCAGGAGGACGGCGGCGGTTGCGGTGCCGCCGCCGATGTGGTGCAGCTGGCCGAAGATGCCTCCTCCGGGGCCACCCGTGTACTGCAGAGTACCGGTCTTCTCGTAAATCAGGAAGATGGCGAGGAGGAATCCGGCATCACCGATCCTGTTGTAGATGAAGGCCTTCTTGCCAGCGGAGGCGGCCGAGTCGCGGTGGAACCAAAACGCGATCAGCCAGTAGGAACAGACGCCGACTCCCTCCCACCCGACAAACGTGAGCACGAGATTGTTCGCCAGGACCAGGACAAGCATGGAGAAGACGAAGAGGTTCAGGTAGATGAAGAACTTGGCGTAGTCCGGATCACCCTTCATGTACCCGACGGAATAGAGATGGATGAGGGCGCTCACCCCCGTGATGAACATGCACATGGTGACCGAGAGCGGGTCGACGTGGATCCCGACGGGAACGGTCAGGCCGCCGACGTGAAACCATGTGAAGTAGTTGTGCACGAAGAGGCGCTGGCCCACCGGCAACCCCGCCATGCCTCCCAGAACGAGGCAGGCCACCACGAACGATCCGGCCACGGCGACCGTCCCGATCCATCCGGCCACGGGGTCCCCGAACCGGCGGCCGGCGAAAACAAGCAGCACGAAGCCCGCCAAGGGGAGGAGAGGCATGAGGTATGCGGCATGCAGCACGGTCGGTGTCAGCCCTTCAGCGAATGGAGGTCGTCGGCCACGGTGGTCTCCCGCCGCCTGAAGTTGGTCACCACAATGCCGAGGCCAACCACGACTTCGGCGGCCGCTACGACGAGGACGAAGAAGACCAGCGCCTGTCCCCCGATGTCACCGAGCATGCGGGCGAACGTGACGAAGGTCAGATTGGCCGCGTTGAGCATGAGCTCTATGCACATGAACATGATGAGGACGTTGCGTCGCACCAAGAGCCCGATCGCTCCGATGGCGAACACGACGGCGGCAAGGCCGAGGTACCAGGCGCCCGAGAGGCTCACGAGGAAAGCTCACTTTCAGCCTCTTCAGCCGCGATCTCGTGGGGGGAAGCGGGCGGGCGCCGCGCCAGGACCACCGCACCGACGACGGCGATGACGAGGAGGGCCGCAGTGGCCTCGAAGGCGAACAGGTAGTTCGTGAACAGCTGTTTGCCCAGTTGCGCCGGCTCACCCGAAGGCGAGGCGGGATTGCCCGCAATGATGTTGCCCTGGATCGGCCCGACCACATGGTGTGCGCCCGTGACCCAGTGCGCCGTGGCCGCCATGGCCAG
>Ga0307374_10002150_pt1 | contig 35534 bp, 27 predicted proteins | sample OX3MG_FD_202532 | JGI IMG/M metagenome (GOLD analysis project Ga0307374, IMG submission 202532) | Soil microbial communities from Risofladan, Vaasa, Finland - OX-3 | ecosystem: Environmental > Terrestrial > Soil > Coastal area > Acid sulfate soil | place: Finland: Risofladan, Vaasa | collected... | reverse complement strand
CTCCTGGAGGGAAATCTACCGCCGGTCGCGCCGCCTGGCGAACGCCCTCCAAGGGCTTGGCCTTCATCGCGGGGACCGCGTGGCCACGCTTCTCTGGAATCAATCCGAACATCTGGAAGCCTACCTGGGCGTCCCGTCGGCCGGCGCCGTGCTCCATACGCTGAATCCGCGGCTACATCCGGACGAACTCACGTTCATCTCCAACCACGCGGGAGACCGGTTCCTGATCGTCGACGATGTGCTGTTTCCGGTCTATGAAAAATTCCGCGACCGCGTGAAATTCGAGCGCGTGATCGTGGTGCCGTTTGGCGGCGGCTCGACACCGGCAGATTGCGACGGATACGAAGAACTGCTGGCGCAGGCCAGCGACGATTTCAGCTACCCGAAACTCGACGAAAATGAAGCCGCGGCCATGTGTTACACCTCGGGCACGACGGGACGCTCCAAGGGCGTGGTCTATTCCCACCGCGCCATCGTGCTCCATTCGCTGAATTGCGCCGGGGCCGATTCCTTCGGCATTTCGATGCGCGATACGGTGATGCCCGTTACGTCGCTGTTTCACGCCAATGGTTGGGGGATTCCCTTTACTGCGGCGATGGCCGGGACCAAGGTCGTGCTGCCCGGGCCGTTCGCCGATGGCGAGGGCCTGCTCGACCTGATGGTGCAGGAGCGTGTAACCATAACCATGGGCGTCCCCACGGTCTGGTTCGGCGTCCTGGAGACGCTCGAAAAATATCCAGGGCGATGGAAATTTACCTGGCCGCTGGAAATGCACCTGGGAGGCGCGGCAACCTCGGAAGCACTGATGCGTGGGTTTGACCGGCACGGAATTACCGTGGTCTGTTCCTGGGGGATGACGGAAACAACGCCGGTGGCGACCTCTTCGCATTTGCGGCCCTGCATGGAGGGCTGGAGCGAAGAAAAGAAATACGCGCAGCGATTGAAGCAGGGCTTCCCGGCGGCACTGGTGGAAGCGCGCATCATTCGGCCCGACGGCACCGAGGCGCCGCATGACGGCGCCAGCGTCGGGGAACTCGAAGTGCGCGGACCGTGGGTCGCGGCAGCCTACTACAACCTGCCGGAGCAAGCGGAGAAGTGGTCGCCCGACGGCTGGCTGCGCACCGGCGACATGGGCCATATCGACGAATTCGGATACATCAAGCTGGTCGACCGCAGCAAGGACTTGATCAAGTCCGGCGGCGAGTGGATCAGCTCGGTGGATCTGGAAAACGCGCTGATGGGACATCCCGCGGTGAAAGAGGCCGCCGTAATCGGCGTGCCGCACGCGAAATGGCAGGAGCGCCCGCTCGCCGTGGTTGTATTGAACCAGGGCGCCGCGGCGCAGCCCGAAGAGTTGCGCGAATTTCTGGCGGCCAGATTCGCGAAGTGGCAGTTGCCCGACGCATTCGTATTCGCAAATGAAATTCCGCGCACGTCGGTGGGGAAATTCCGCAAGACCGCCCTGCGCGAACAATTTATCGATTGGAAGTGGGAGGGCTGACGGCCTTCTTTCCGGCAATGCCCGCGGATCGCGCGGGACAGGTTTTTTCCTGAGGGGAATGTTTGACTTCCGCCGGTGCCGTCAAACTTCAAAAGAAAACAGACTGAACAGGCTGCGGAAAAAGTGGAAATATTTGTGGGTCGTGCCTTCAGGCACGACATAACCCCTGAAGGCGTACAAATCGATTTTCCCGCAACTTGGGAAGCCTGTCCTACTTGTTTGTTTACGTGCGGTAGCTGGCGTTGATGTGCACGTATTCCGCCGTGAAATCGCAGGTCCACATATGGGCGATGCCGCGGCCCCGGTGCAGATCCACGGCGATGGAAACATTTTTTTCGAGCAGGCGCGCGTGCGCCTCGCCTTCATCGAGCGGCAAGGCGACCGAACAGGATTTGCCCTTCGGCGGGCCGTACACTTTCATTCCGGCCATCCAGATTTCCGCACGATCGGGATTAAACGGCACGCCCGCGCGGCCTGCCGCGGCCAGAATGCGTCCCCAGTTGGGATCGGCGCCGGCCAGCGCCGTTTTCACCAGCGACGACAACGCAATCGTTTCCGCGACTTGTTTTGCCGCGGCGTCATGGGGTGCGCCGCGAACTTCTATTTCCACCACATGTCTGGCGCCTTCGCCATCTTCCACGATCGCCAGGGCCAAGGCTTTACAAACCTTTTCCAGCGCGGATACGAACGCGGCATAATCCGCGCCGCCCGCCTTGGTGATTTTTTTCGCGCCGCTGGCGCCGTTGGCGAGCACAAGCAACGTGTCGTTGGTGGAAGTGTCTCCATCGACGGTAATGCAGTTGAATGTGCGCCCGGTGACTTCGCGCAACGCGCGATCCAGAACAGGGGGAGCCACCGCGGCGTCGGTGACGACGAACGCGAGCATGGTGGCCATGTTGGGATGAATCATTCCTGCGCCCTTGGCGCATCCGGCAACGCGAACGGCTTTTCCGCTGATGCTGCAGGTTGCCGCCGCCTGTTTCGGACGCGTGTCGGTGGTCATGATGGCGCGCGTAACCCCGTCAAACGCTTTCGCGGAGGGTTCCAGCGCGGCCGCAAGTTCCGGAGCCGCGTCCAGGATGCGCTCGACCCGCAGCGGCACTCCAATGACTCCGGTCGAGCAGACGACGACCTGGTTTGAGCGGCAATCGAGCAACTCGGCGACGCGCTCGGCCGTGGCGCGCGAAGCCGCCATGCCGCCGGGACCCACCGAGCAGTTCGCGTTCCCGGAATTCACGATCACGGCGCGCATCGCATTCCCCGACGCCTTCACGTGCGCGCGGGAGAGCACCACCGGCGGAGCCTGCACCAGATTCTGCGTGAACACGGCGGCGGCCGACGCCGGAACGTCCGAAACGATCATCGCAACGTCCAGCGAGCCGGTGTGTCCGCGCTTCTTGAGCCCGGCGGACACCGAGGCAAAACGAAACCCGCGCGGCAAGGCGCGGGACAATGGAAGATCAGTCATTTTTTCTATCACCCTTCCAGGATATTTTTTTCGCTCCGCTGGATGCACCCCGATTACGAAACGACTACGAAACGTGCGCTTTCCGGTCCCGCCGGAACGCCCTACGCCACCGATAGCGCCTTCCCCGCGACGCTCGATACTGGGAGCAGATCGCGTTCGGGACATACCACCGCAACGGTCGCCACCAGAGTGCAATTGTGCTGCTTGGGGCAGGTGACGCAATCGCGCTCGATTTTTTCCGGCACCCTCTGCCGCAGGCCGGGCGTGAAACCGTAAACGGAAAAAAATTCGGGCCGGTGCGTCACGGCAAACAGGCGCGTGATCTTGCGGCGCCGCGCCGTGTCCATGGCCGCTTTCATCAGGCGGTCGCCGACGTTGCGGCCCTGCCCGCGCGCGTCGGGAGCGACGGCGAGCGAGCGGACCTCGGCAAGATCGGCGCCGTAAGGCTCCAGCGCCACGCAGCCAAGCACAGTTTCCTGGCCAGCACGCTTTTCCACGAGCACGATGAAGCGCGCGATATGCTCGCGGATTTCGGCTTCTGTGCGGGGAAGCAGCAAACCCTCGCCGGCATAATGCGCGATCACGCGGTGCACCGCGGCCGCATCGCCGATTCGCGCCGTGCGCGCCCTCACGGGTTCACCCCGATCGCGGCCAGGCGTTTTTTCGCCGCGGCAATGGCGTCGCGGACGCGGCCGGGCGCGGTGCCGCCGTCCACGTCGGGGCCGGCCAGCGCGGCGTCCAGCTGCAGCGCATCGTAAAAATCCATCGCGAACAGTGGAGAAAATTTTTGCAGCGTCTCCAGCGGCAGCGCGGAAAACGGTTTCCCCGCGCGTTCGGCTTCGCGGACCATGTGCCCCACAATTTCGTGCGCCTGGCGGAACGGCGCGCCGCGGCGAACCAGATAGTGCGCGGCTTCGGTGGCCAGCAGCGCGGGATCGGACGCAGCTTCGCGCATGCGCGCTTCGTTCGGGCGTGTGGCCGCGATGGCGCCGGTGGCGACAGTCAGCATGGCGATCACCTGGTCGTGCGCGGCGAACACGGGTTCCTTGTCCTCCTGCAGGTCGCGCTGGTAGCTGGACGGAAGCCCCTTGAGCGTGGTCAGCAGCGTGTGCAGCGACGCAGTGACACGGCCCGTCTTGCCGCGCAGAAGTTCCCACGCGTCGGGATTTTTCTTCTGCGGCATCAGGCTGCTGCCGGTGGAAAATTCATCGGGCAGGACGATAAAGCCGAACTCCTGCGACGCGAACAAAACAAAATCTTCAGACAAGCGCGATAGATGCGTGGCGATCACGGCCAGCGCGTAAAGATAATCGAGCGCGAAGTCGCGGTCGCTTGCGGCGTCCAGGCTGTTGGCCGTGGGGCGCGCAAAGCCCAGCTCGCGCGCGATGGCGCCGCGATCGATGTCCAGCGCGCAACCGGCCAGCGCGCCCGAACCCATGGGACAGGCGTCGGCCATCGCGGCCGCCTGTTCGAGGCGGACCGTGTCGCGGAAAAACGCCTCCGCGTGCGCCAGCAGAAAATGCGAAAACAGGATCGGCTGCGCGTGCTGCATGTGCGTCATGCCGGGCATGGGCACTCCCAGGAATTTTTCGGCTTGCCCCACCAGCGCGGAGATCAATCGCGCCACGGCCACGCGCATTTCGCCCGCGGACTCCATGACGTACATGCGGAAATCCGTGGCGACCAGCTCGTTGCGGCTGCGGCCCGTGTGCAGTTTGTAGCCGACAGCGCCCAAATATTCGACCAGCGCCGTTTCCACAAAATGATGCACGTCCTCGGCGGGCGATCCGCCCAGCCACGCGGGATCGTTCCCCGCGCGCTCGGCAATTTTGTCCAGCGCAGCCAGCGTATCGTGCATTTCCTGGACGGACAGAATACCCGCCGATACCAGCGCGCCCGCCCACACCCGGTCTACGGCCAGCTCGTAGGGCAGCAGGCGGCGATCGAACGAGAATGACCGTTGAAACTGGTAGAACAGCTCGTCGGGGGCGCGGTCGAACCGCCCGCCCCACAATTTTCCCGGCGGCTGGTCTTTTGGCGTGGCGCTCACTTTACTTTCGCTTCCTCCGGAATCGTTACCGGCAGCGCAAACAGATTGATAAAGCCCTCGGCGTCCTTCGGGTTGTAGCCTGTCATGGCGAAGCTCGCCAGGCCCTTGCGGTACAGCGAATAGGGCGAGACGCGCCCGGTGATGGTGACATTGCCTTTGTAGAGCTTGAGGCCGACCGTGCCGGTCACGCGTTTCTGTGCCTCGGTGAAATAGGCGTCGAGGGCTTCGCGCTGCGGCGTAAACCACAGTCCGTAGTAAACCAGTTCGGCATAACGCAGCGAAAGCGTTTCCGAATAGTGCGCCGTCTCACGGTCTAGGCACAGCGTTTCGAGTTCACGATGCGCAGCGACCAGCAGCGTGCCGCCGGGCGTTTCGTACGCGCCGCGCGATTTGATGCCCACCAGGCGGTTTTCGACCAGGTCGATGCGCCCCACGCCGTGCGCGGCGGCAAGCTTGTTCAGCTCATCGAGCAAAACGATCGCGGAACGCTTCTTGCCGTTGATCGATACCGGCGTGCCGCCCTGAAATCCGATTTCGACTTCCGCCGGCTTATTCGGCGCTTTTTCCGGCGAGACAATCCACTGCCACATGGCTTCGTCGGGCTCGTTGGCGGGATCTTCAAGCACGCCGCCTTCGTGGCTCAAGTGCCAGATGTTGCGGTCGCGCGAATAGATGTTCGCCTTGGTCTGCTCGATGGGGATGTTGTGCGCCTTGGCGTAGGCGATGGCGTCCTCGCGCGAGTTGATGGCCCACTCGCGCCACGGCGCGATGATTTTTACCTTGGGCGCGATGGCCTTGTAAGCCAGCTCGAAGCGCACCTGGTCGTTGCCCTTGCCCGTGCAGCCGTGCGCCACGGCGTCGGCGCCGGTTTCCAGGGCAATTTCCGCCTGGCGCTTGGCGATCACCGGCCGCGCCATGGAAGTGCCCAGCAGATACTTGTGTTCGTACACCGCGCCTGCGCGCAGCGTCGGCCAGATATATTCGGTCAGAAACTCTTCGCGCAAGTCCTCGATGGTTGCCGAGGAAGCGCCCGTGGCCAGAGCCTTGCGCTTGGCGGCTTTCAGATCCTCCTGCTGGCCGACGTCGCCGACCATGGCGATCACTTCGCAGCCGTAGGTTTCCTTCAGCCAGGGAATAATGATTGACGTATCAAGTCCGCCTGAATAGGCGAGAACTACTTTCTTTGGCACCGGTTGTCCTTTCAGCTTAGGAGCGTTAACAGGATGGCTTTCTGAACGTGCAGGCGGTTTTCCGCCTCGTCAAACACGATGGACCGCGGCGACTCCATGACCTCGTCGGTCACTTCGGAACCGCGATGCGCGGGAAGGCAATGGAGAAACACGGCGTTCGAGGCTGCCTGGGACATCAGCCTGGCGTTAACCTGATACGGCGCGAAAACCGCGGCGCGCGCGTCGGCCTGGTTTTCCTGACCCATGCTGGCCCAGACGTCGGTGTAAACGGCCTGCGCACCGGATACCGCTTCCTCCGGCGCGCGAAACAATTCGATGCTGCCCTGCGTGGCGGCGGCATCCTGCCGCGCCGCCGCGACAATATTGGCGTCCGGCTCGTAGCCCGCCGGGGTCGCAATGCGCACGTGCGCGCCCACGCGCGCTCCGGCCACCATCAGAGAATGGCAGACATTGTTGCCGTCGCCGACGTAGGCAAAATTCAATCCGCGCGCCGAGCCGAATTTTTCCTCCAGCGTGAAGAAATCGCACAACGCCTGGCAGGGATGATAGAGATCGGACAGCGCGTTGATTACCGGAACGCTGGCCTGCGCCGCCAGAACTTCCAGCGCCTCCTGCGAAAATACGCGCGCGACGATCCCGTGCACCCAGCGCGACAGGCTCCGCGCCACATCGGGAACCGACTCGCGATCGCCCAGATGCGTATCGGCATGGTCGAGAAAAATCGCCGTGCCGCCCAGACTCACGATGCCCACTTCAAACGTGACACGCGTGCGCAGCGACGGCTTTTCAAAAATCATCGCCAGAAAACGCCCGGCCAGGGCGCTTTTGTAGCGCTCCGGATGCGCTTTGACGTCCGCCGATAGGCGAAACAATTCGCGCACGTGCGCGGCGTTCCATTCCGTGCCGGTCAGAAGGTCGGAAGATAGGCTCACAGATTGGGCCTGCGCATTCATATTCACCTCGCAGCCGCAAGCGTCCGGGCCGCGGCAGTGGCAGAGGGTACGGCCGCTGACTTGGCGGGCCGCTCGGTCTTCGCGAGAACCGATTCGAGCTTCGAGAGTCCTTCCTTCACCTGCCGGGCGGTCAGAATGTACGGCGGCAGCAAGCGCAGGATGTGGTCATGTGTGCAGTTGATGAGCAGGCCCTGCCGCAGGGCTTCGGCAACGTAGGGAGCGCCTTCCACGTCCAGGTCCACGCCCAGCATCAGCCCTTCGCCGCGAACTTCGCGTATAAAATCAAATTTCGCGGCCAGTTTTTTCAGGCCCGCGCGAAGTTCCGCGCCGCGCGCCCGCACGTTGATGAGCAAATGCTTCCGCTCTACCGTGTCCAGAAATGTCAAACCCGTGGCGCAGGTCAGCGGGCCCCCGCCAAATGTGGAGCCGTGCAGGCCCGGGGAAAACGACGCGGCAAACTCCTCGCGCGCCAGAAACGCGCCAAGCGGCAGCCCTCCGGCCAGCGGCTTTGCGACAATCACGATGTCCGGCAACCCGGTCAGGCGCTGGTAGGCAAACGCGCGTCCCGTGCGCCCCAGACCGCACTGAATTTCATCGGCAATGAGAGCGGCGCCGTGCTGCGTGGCCAGCTCGCGGGCGCGCTTCCAGAACGCGTCGCTGACGGGATAAATCCCGCCCTCGCCCTGAAGCGGCTCGATCACGACCGCGCAAACCTCATCGGTAAACTTGGATTCCAGGTCGGCAACGTCGTTGAGGCGCACAAAATCCACGCCCGGCACGAGCGGCTCGAACGGCTCCCGGTATTTCACCGGATGCGTGATGGAAAGCGCGCCGAAGGTGCGCCCGTGAAACGAATGCTCCATGGCCAGGAAACGCGTCTTCGTCGCGCCGCCGGGCTTTTGTTTTGCGGCGATGCGCGCAAGCTTCATCGCGCCTTCCACCGCTTCCGAACCGCTGTTGGTGAAAAAGGCGCGGTCCATGCGGGACCATTTCGCCAGCTTGGCCGCCAGCGGCCCTTGAAACGGGTTGTGAAACAGGTTTGAGACGTGCACCGCGCGGCCCGCTTCCCGCCGGATCGTCTTCACCAGGTCGGGATAGGAATAGCCCAGCGCGTTGACCGCGATCCCTCCCAGAAAATCCAGATACTTCTTTCCATTCTGATCGAACACGTAGCAGCCGCGCCCGTGCGTGAAGATCATGTCGGAGCGCCGGTAGGTGTTCATCAAATGCCGCGAAGCGTCGCGCAACACGGACTGCTGCGCCGCTCCAGCAAGGGAACCTTTTCCCTTCGATTTTGCGGATTTCGATTTCACCGCGCCGCGCTTCAATTTTCTGGCTTTCCCTTTGCTGGGACTCAATGGGCAACCCCCGCGGCGCTGGCGGGAAACTCCGGCGTAACGCGCGTGCCGGGAAACCGCGAGCCGTTGGCCGCGGCCAGCAGCCCTTTGGGCACCGACCCGCCGACAATGCGCACCTGGGAAACTCCCGCGGAAAGCGCGCGCTTGCACGCTTCCAGCTTCAGGATCATCCCGCCGGAAACCTTATTCTGCCGGATCAGTTCCTCGGCATCGCCGGTGGAAACCACTTTCAGCACTTTCGAGCCGTCCAGGACCCCGGCCACGTCGGTGAGATAGATCAGCCGGTCGGCGTGAATGTATTCGGCGCACGCGGCCGCCATGTGATCGGCATTGATATTGTAAAGTTCTCCGTCGGCGCCGAGGCCCATGCAGGACGCCACCGGCACGATGCCCGCCTTCCAGAACGATTCCAGAAATTCCAGATTTGCGCCTGTCAAATAGCCGACAAAACCCAGGCCGCCGACCACTTCGTCGTGCATCATGGGCTCGGCCAGGAAGCAACTGGAATCGGATGCGCAAATGCCCACGGCGGGCTGCCCGGCAGCCGAAATCGCGCCGGCGAGCCGCTTGTTGAGCAGGCCTCCCAGAACCATCACGGCAACGTCGCGCGTTTCGCGATCGGTCACGCGCAGCCCGTTGACGAATTTGCTTTCGATGCCCATGCGCTTCAGCGTTGCGGTGAAAATTTTTCCGCCGCCATGCACCACGAGAATTTCGTGGCCCTGATGAACGAGCTGCGCCACCTGCCGCGCCAGCGTTTCCATCGCCGCCGCGTCATCCAGTAATTGCCCGGCTAATTTGACGACCATTCTCATCTGAGTCCCGTGGCCTCCTCGATGCCCAGCATCGTGTTCATGTTCTGCACAGCCTGGCCTGCGGCACCCTTGCCAAGATTGTCAAGACAGCTCACGACCGCGAGGCGCCGCCCTGCGGGATCGATCGCAAAACCAATGTCGCAAAAATTCGTGTGCGCCACGTGCTGCAGCTCCGGCAGGGTTCCCGCCGGCCAGATGCGCATCATCGGGCGGCCCGCGTAGAACTTGCGGTAGAGCGCTTCGACTTCCGCGGCCGTGTGCGGCTTGTCAAACCACACGTAAAGGGTCGACAGGATGCCGCGCGCCACCGGCAGCAGGTGCGTCGTGAAAACGATGTCTTCGCCGTCGATCCCGGTGTGATCGGTCACTTCCGGGGTGTGCCGGTGGGAAAACAGTCCGTAGGCACGCAGATTTTCGTCCACTTCGACGAAGTGCAGCTCGCGCTTCGGTTCCTTGCCCGCGCCCGTGGCCCCGGACTTGCAATCGCAGACGATGCCGCGTTCCTGCGCGATCCACCCGGACTCCACCAGGGGACGCAGGCCAAGAATCACGCTGGTCGGATAGCAGCCGGGATTCGCCACCAGTCGCGCGTCCGGCAACTGATCGGCGTAGAGTTCCGGCAAACCGTAAACCGCCTCCTCCGCCAGTTCTTTCGGTGGGGCCGGCAATTTGTACCAGTGCGCGAACGTTTCCGGATTGTGGAAGCGGAACGCGCCGCTCAAATCCACCACGCGCAGCCCGGCATTGAGCAGTTGCGGCACAAGTTCCAGCGAGGCTTCGTGCGGCGTCGCCAGAAACACCGTGCCCGCGCCGCTTCCGGCCACCGCATCCACCGAAAACGTAGCGCAAGGTGCTTCGCCCCAGCCGCGCAGGCGCGGAAAAATCTCCGTGAGGCACTTGACGTGCGCCGAGCTCTCGCGCAGATAAAACGTAGGTTTCTGAATTTTCGGGTGCCGCAGCAGGATTTGGGCCAGCTCGAAGCCTGCATAGCCCGTTGCCCCGACTACGGCGACCCGTTGCGGGTCGCTCATCGGAGTAGATCCTCCATGCGCTTCTGGACGGCCACGCGCGCCTGGCGCGACGGCGTAATTACCAGGACCGTGTCGTCCCCGGCAATCGTGCCCGCGACTTCCTTGTATTTTTCGGCGTCCAGCGCGGCGGCCAGCGGCTGCGCGCCCGATGGCGGCGTCTTCAGCACCAGCAGGTTGAACGCGGGGCGCAGGTCCACCAGAAACTCGCGCAGGGCGCGGCCCAGCGGCGGCAGAGGCGCCGCGGCTTCCTCGCCGTTGGTGAGGGGCTTGTAACCGGCCGTGGTCTTCACCAGCTTCAGCTCGGAAACGTCCCGGGAGAGCGTGGCCTGCGTCACCCGCACCTTCACGTGCGAAAGGCGCTTGCGCAGCTCATCCTGGCTGGAGATCGGTTCGCTCGTGATGAGCTTCAGGATCTGCCCTTGCCGGTACCGTTTTTGCGCGTTGAGTCCCATATGATGCGACACGAATTATACAGCCAACTGCATAATTATGCGTATGATTTCCCGCGCCTGTCAATCCATATTTGCGATTGTTTCATGATTTTCGTCGAGCCGTTTCCAGCCCGCAGGGCCGGGTGCAGATTTGACGCGCGGCGCCGCGCGCCGTAAGATTCCGCCGCCTGGAGATCGCCGTGCGCCAATCAAGAATCGCCTGGAAATTCCTGCTCGCCGTCGCCGCCTGCGCCCTCGCGACGCTCGCCGGCTGCAAACCCAGGCAAGCCGCCCCGCCGCCCTCCGGCAACCTCCCCGAACCCCCGCTCGACCGGCAAATCGAGCAAAAACTCGACCCGTTGACCGAACGGGACGTGGAACTTTACCTGAAAGTGATGCGCGCTGCGGCCGAACGCGTGAAAAATCCCGCGCCCGGGGATCAAAAGGTCCTCGAAGACGCCCGGAAAATCATTGCGAGCCGTTCGTCCGGGCGCATCCCCACCCTGAATGACGTGAACACGCTGGAACGAGCGAACCTGGTGGCGATTTCGATGGATCAGATTGTCGCGCAGGAGATGAAACTCGATGCCCGCACGTATCGCGGCATCGTGGAAGCTATCGAGGCGGTTGTGCCGAATCCCGCCATCGCTCCGCCAGCGAATGCAGCGGCCCCTGCCCCGGATCATGCGCTTACTCCGCTTGAGAAACGCCTTAAGGACGTCGACGCGGCAAACAGGAAGTTTCTCGCGCCCTATCGCGAGGAGATTCAGAAACTCATCGCCATCGTGCGCGACCCCGCCAACCTGCCCGATCCCGCTCACAACCCGCATTAAGCGTCTCGGCAGGCTGCGGGGTGGGGAATTTACTTTCCGTCCTTCAGGGGTTGAAAACCCCTGAAGAGAACACAGACTCTTTGTAATGCCTAAAGGCATGACCCACAAAATAGATGAATTGTTCCGCAAACCGTAAAACCTGAGTCGCTGCAACCGACAGCGAGTTGAGCGCGGGCGAAGCGGGATGTTATTCTCGCCAGTATGAATGACGCGCCCAAACAGCCGCTGGCCGATGCTTCTCCGGAGACGCGGCATCAGGCGCTTCTGGAAGTTGCGGAAGCGATTTCGCAGCATCGCGATCTGGGGGAGCTGTTTCATGAACTTGCGGCGCGGCTGCACCGCGCGGTGGAATTCGATTACTTGAGCCTGACCCTGCACGACGCTGCGCGCAACGTCATGCGGCTGCATATCCTGGAGGCGGAAAAACCCGCGAAAATTCGGCCGGGAGCCGAATTCCCCCTTGGCGAGACGCCTTCCGGGTGGGTTTGGGAAGCGCAGCAGCCGTTTGTCGTGGACGACACGCTGCAGGAAAACCGTTTCCCGGCCCTGCTGCAGATTCTGCGGGAAAATGGAGTGCGGTCGTCCTGCTCGGTTCCCCTGACCACGGCGCAGCGTCGCCTGGGCGTGTTGAGCTTCGGACGCAGCACGCCGCAAGAACACTCCGAAAGCGAGGTCGCGTTTCTGCAGCAAGTGGCGCGGCAGGTCGCCGTGGCGGTGGACAACGCGCTCAACATCGAGCGCGCGCAGGCCTACCAGCGGCAACTGGCCCAGGAGCGCGATCGCCTGCGCGTTCTGCTGGAGGTAAACAACGCGGTCGTCTCCAAGCTCGATCTGCACGCCCTGCTGAACGCCATTTCCGCCTCCCTGCGCCGCGTCATTCACCACGAGTACACCAGCCTCGCCCTGTTCGAACCGGGCACGAATCAGATGCGGGTTCTGGCCCTGGATTTTCCGCAGGGAAAAGGGTTGATTCGCGAAGAAATGCTCGTGCCCATGGATGGCTCGATCACCGGCCACGCGTTTCGCAACCGCAAGCCGCTCGTGCTGGACCATGCAGGCATCGGAGAATTTGAATCGATCACTTCGCGCCTGCTGCAGGACGAAGGAGTGCGCGCGGTCGTCTGCATGCCGCTCATCACGCACGACCGCGTTCTCGGCACGCTCAGCCTGGCCAGCCTGCGCGATGCCGCGTTCCAGCAGGGCGACGTCGATCTGCTGGTCCAGGTGGCGGGGCAGGTGGCCATCGCCGTGGAAAACGCCCTCGCCTTTAAGGAAATCGGCGAACTGAAGAACAAACTGGCCCAGGAAAAACTGTATCTGGAAGACGAAATCCGCTCGGAAATGAATTTCGAGGAAATTGTCGGCGAAAGCACGGCGCTGCGTCTGGTGCTCAAGGATGTGGAAACCGTGGCCCCCACCAACTCAACCGTGCTCATTCAGGGAGAAACCGGCACGGGCAAGGAGCTGATCGCGCGCGCGATCCATAGCCTGAGTCCTCGCCGCGAACGCACGTTCGTGAAGGTGAACTGCGCCGCAATTCCCGCCGGCCTGCTCGAATCGGAACTTTTCGGGCACGAGCGCGGCGCGTTTACTGGAGCGATTGCGCAGCGCCTGGGGCGCTTCGAACTGGCAAACGGCGGAACGATTTTCCTGGATGAAGTCGGGGACATACCGCTCGAACTGCAGCCCAAACTGCTGCGCGTGCTGCAGGAACAGGAATTTGAACGGCTGGGAAGCACGCACTCGGTTCGCGTGAATATCCGCCTGGTCGCCGCTACCAATCGCGATCTGGAAGAGATGGTCGCCGCGCGCACCTTTCGCAGCGATCTCTATTACCGCCTGCGCGTCTTCCCCATTCTCATGCCGCCCTTGCGCGAACGCCAGGAAGACATTCCTGCGCTGGTGCGGTATTTTGTTCAAAAATACGCCCGCCGCATGAGCCGCGCGGTGGAAACGATTCCCGCCGAAACCCTCGACGTGCTGGTGCACTACGGCTGGCCGGGCAATATTCGCGAGCTTGAAAATCTAATCGAGCGCGCCGTGATTGTTTCGCCCGGTCCGGTGCTTCGCGTGCCCCTTGGTGAGCTAAAGCTTTCCCATGACCTCGCCGGAGACGCCCTCACACTGCGTGCCGCCGAGCGCGAACATATTTTAAGAGCCCTGGAAGCGACCAATTGGGTTCTGGCAGGGCCTCGCGGTGCCGCATCTCGATTGGGCATGAAGCGAACCACCCTGCAATCGAGGATGCGGAAACTGGGAGTGGTTCGGAATCGCTAAAAACCGGGTATTTGCCGACATATCGGCATATGCCCAAATATCGTCTCTGCAATTTTTAATCCCCCCTTAAAACTGATCTTTAACCCATAAAAGTATTTTCAATTCTATGAAAATACATTACTTATAATAAGTGTCCATATATCGTCATTTTGGCATTTGGACTGCTCTAAATCATTTTTGCATAATTTCAAACTGGCGCCCAATCGGAAAATCAATGGGAAGCCGATTGGAAAGAATGAGCAATGCTCAGGGTCACCGTCACCGAAGAAAATGCCATTGAAATTTGGGAGGTGGAGGGAAAGCTCTCCGGCGAATGGGTCAAGGAACTTGAGCGGTGCTGGAAGCAAAGCACTCCCAAGCCGGGGATTACGGTCCAAGTCAATCTAAAATCAGTCAGTTACATCGATGCAGCTGGCAAGCAATTGCTGATGGAAATGCATGAACGGGGAATAGAAATCAAGGGCTGCGGGTGCATGGCTCGGGCCCTGGTCGAACAGATTGTGCGGGACGCAAGAGCTCGCTGATTGCGGTTGGGATTGATTTTGTCGAGTTTTTGCGGTTTGCATTGAATCGGAGCCGCCGCATGCCGATGGATATTAAGGATCCGAGCCGGGCTGATTGCCCACCAATCGGCAGCCCGAGCGTCTAACAGAGGCAGCTGTGATTTTCTTGGAATATTTAGGATTTTTAGAATGAACGGCCCGAAATCATAAAGGAACGACCTCAATTCATAAGTACGGTGGTTCGGCAGGGGGGGAAGTAGTCATGAATCAGGAATGCCATTTTCCGGCAGGGGAGTCCGTCATGGAATTCGATTTAGATCTGAATCTGAGCGAACAGAGCGAGGAAAAGCTAATCGAGCAAGGATTGAAAGGCGACGCGCGAGCCCTCGACATCCTGTTCACTCGCAATACGCGCGCGTTGTATCAGACCGCCCTTCGCGTACTCGGCAACCCGGAGGATGCGGAAGAGGCTTTGCAGGAAGGCTTGCTGTCCGCGTACCGCAATTTGCCGCGCTTCGAACGCCGGTCGCAATTTTCCACCTGGCTGACGCGCATCGTCATCAACGCAGCTTTAATGCGGCGCCGCAGTAAGCGCGCCCGCCCTGCCGTATCGCTCGATGATTGGGCGCTGGACGGAGAGCTTCCACTTGCGGAGCGTTTCGCGGATGAAAGCCCGAACCCCGAGCAGATCTACGCAGGCACGGAATTGGGCGACCGCGTGAACAAGAATCTTGCGGAAATTTCTCCCTTGCTGCGGACGGCGTTCTGGCTGCGTGAAATCGAAGGGCTTTCCGCGGAAGAGGCGGCGCAAGTGCTGGGCGTTTCGCGCAACACGCTCAAAGCTCGGCTGTGGCGCGCGCGCCAGGAGCTAGCCGTTCGGCTGGGCCTGGCACTCGACGGAACTCTCGCGCCGGCAACATAAAAATGAGAAAATAGCTGGCCTATGAATGCCACCGAAGCCAGATCATCCATTCCCTTTCCGCGCCGCCTTCTCGGCGCCACCGGGCTGAGAGTTTCCGCCATCGGCCTGGGGTGCATGGGCATGTCCGAATTCTACGGCGCCCCCGATGACACCGAATCCATCGCCACGATTCACCGCGCCATCGACCTGGGCGTCAATTTCCTGGACACCGCCGACATGTATGGAATTGGCCGGAACGAAGAACTGGTGGGCCGCGCCCTGCGCGGTCGCAGGCACGAAATCGTATTAGCCACGAAGTTCGGCAACGTTCGTTCACCCGAAGGGGCGTTTCTCGGCATCAACGGGCGGCCGGAATATGTGCAGCAGGCGTGCGAAGCGAGCCTGCGGCGGCTCGGCGTCGAAACCATCGATCTCTACTACCAGCATCGCGTGGATACCAGCGTTCCCATCGAGGAAACCGTCGGCGCGATGGCGAAACTGGTCGAGCAAGGCAAGGTCCGTTTCCTGGGACTGTCCGAAGCCGCTCCCGGGACACTGCGCCGGGCCGCGAAAATACACCCCATCACAGCGCTCCAGACGGAATATTCGCTGTGGTCGCGCGAACCGGAATCGGAAATCCTTCCGGCCTGCCGGGAACTGGGAATTGGCTTTGTCGCCTACAGCCCCTTGGGCCGCGGATTTCTTACGGGGAAATATCGCAGTGCGAGCGACTTCACGAAAAACGATTTCCGTCTGAATACGCCGCGGTTTCAGGAAGAAAACTTGCGCAAGAACCTGGCCCTGGTCGAGCGCGTCGAAAAAATCGCCGCCGAGAAAAAATGCACGGCGGCGCAACTCTCCCTGGCCTGGCTGCTGGCGCGGGGAAATGATATCGTTCCAATTGCCGGAACCAAACGCCAAAAATACCTGGAAGAAAACGCGGCAGCGGTCCGCGTGACGCTCACCGCCAGCGACCTGGCTCGCATCGATCAGGAACTGCCGCCGGGAATCACGGTTGGCGAGCGGTACAGCCCACGGGCGATGGCCAACCTGAATCGCTGACCGGCGCCGCTTCGCAGTCCCTTCAGAGAATCCAGCTTGTCGGCCGCAGCCCGAGGCGTTATCCTTCAGCGATATTGCCAAGGAGGCAAACTTAAATGAAATCATGGGGAATACTGGCGCTCGCGGCCCTGATGCTGCCGGCAGCGGCGAATGCACAACCGGTGGAATCGACACCAAATCCAATCACCTCCCTGCTCAAACAGCAGGTGGTTCGTTACGGAAATTTGCAGGTGCAAGCGGCCAAGGACATGCCTGCCAGCAAGTACACTTACAGGACCACGCCGCAAACCAGGACGTTCGGGCAGCTCATCGTGCATGTCACGCAATTCAACGAAAATATCTGCTCACGCGTCTCGGGGATGAAGGGTCCCGACATCCAGAACCTAAAGGATACCGACAGCAAGGAAGCGCTGGTAGCCGCAATCAAAGGTTCTTTTGATTTCTGCACGAAGGCGCTGAACGGGCTGGATGATTCGACGCTGGGGCTGCCCGCCGGAAAGCTGGGACCGAACATGCTGACCCGTGGCGGAGCGATTGTGATTTTGGGCGAAGACTGGTTCGACCACTATGGCACGATGGCAATTTACCTGCGCTTGAACGGGATACTCCCGCCATCCGCGCGGCATACTGGCATGAAAGATATGAAAGGCATGAAGGGCATGTAAGCGCCGCCTGCCCGGGCAGTACCGGTAATGCCTTGCGCGGCGGCCAGTGGAAGTTGCTTTCAGGCGCCGCGCAAGGGCACACACCCCTGCATTGAAGTAAAATCGCTAAGCTGGGGTGATTTGTAAGGCCAAAACTACTTGCCGCCGGCCGCTACGCGAGCGGCTGCGGTTGCGCCGGCCTTCTTGCTGCGACGCCGGGGCTTCGTGGGTCGTTCCGGAGCTTCGCCGACCAGTTCCATGGACATCAGGCCGGTGACGAATTTTTTAAGTCCAACGCTGTCGAAATCGATAGAAGTGCGTTCCACGTCGGATTCAGCCACGATCCCAAATCCATACTGCTCATGCTTGACACACTGCCCTTCGGAGAGAACCTGCACAACGCCTCCTTGTTTAATGCTGGCATCTTCGGAGCAATTCCTGCGAGGAGCAAGTCCGCCCGGGCATTCCGTGGCGGACCCGCATTTATCACACTAGAGGCCGGTCACGTTCTCCGCCTGCAAGCCCTTGGGGCCCGTGCGGACTTCGAATTCAACTGCCTGCCCTTCATTCAGCGATTTGTATCCATCCATTTGAATTGCCGAAAAATGGACGAACACGTCTTCGCCGGACTGGCGCTGTATGAATCCATAGCCCTTGCTGGCGTTGAACCACTTCACTGTTCCTTGTTCTTTCACTGCTACTACCTCGCGTTAAGCTATTTGCGCGTCTCGTTCCGGCCGTCGCACCTCGCAGGGCGGGAAGCGAGGCCTCGACTCCATCTATCCCGTGCAAACAAACGGCTGCAAGGTTGACCTTACAGTCCCGTTGAACAAGTCAAAAGGAATCATGAGAGCAACAAATGCGATCCAATTTTACCAAAATGACGTATTCCTTGTCCAGATGGAAGGTGCCGGAAAATGCGGTCTTGGGAGGGTCATATTATTTACTAAAGCTCGTCTAATCAATACGTTAAAAGAATACTGCCGCGCGATAATCTGTCCCCTGATACGAGTGAATGATGCCCCCGATTCCCTCGTCCTCCGTCAATTTGCGCTTGGGGCATTTCGCACGGCAGGGATTGGGCGTACTCTTCCTGCTTGGCGGCATTTTGAGGAGTAAAAGCGTTCCAGCCATGCCACGTCACTCCCTCATCGAGTACTTGGTCGAATCCTTCAAACATGGCCGCGACCTTGCTTTCGTCCAGCGGTCCGGCTATCGGACGGTCAGGTGGTCCTATCGCGACGTAGCAGGGGTAGCGTCTCAATTTGCCAGGGAGCTGGAAAGCCGCGGAATCGAGCCGGGCGACCGGGTTCTGCTGCAGGGACACAACTCGGCGGAGTGGGTTGCCGCGTTTTTTGGCTGCATCCTGCGCGGCGCTGTCGCCGTTCCACTGGATCCGGGGGCAACCGCTGACTTCGCCGGGCGCGTGGCGCAACAGGCCGGCGCCAAACTTGTGGTAAGCGCTGGAAAAATTGCCCAAACGGGCGAACAGCGCCCGGCAATGACACTGGATTCGCTTCGAGATACGGTTTCCAGCCACAGTCCCGAACCGTACGCTTCACCTCCACTGGATCGTAAGTCCATTGCGCAGATCATTTTTACTTCAGGGGCGACGGCCGAGCCGAAGGGTGTCGTCATCTCTCATGGGAACATCCTGGCCAACCTCGAGCCGCTGGAAGCGGCCATGCAGCCCTACCTCAAATGGGAGGGCCTGGTTCATCCACTGCGCTTTCTGGACCTAGTGCCGCTGAGCCATGTTTTCGGGCAGTTCATGGGCGTATGGGTGCCGCCGCTGTTGGGGGCCACGGTTATTTTTCAGGATTCGCTCAACCCTGCGGAAATTATTTCCACGATCCGGCGCGAGCGCGTTTCGGTGCTGATTGCCGTGCCGCGCGTGCTGGAGGCGCTGCAGGGCAAGATCGAGCGCGATCTGGAGGCTGCGGGAAGCCTGGAGGCATTTCGCAAAAATTTTGCCTCCTCGGCAACGGAAAAATTTCTTCGCCGCATGTGGCGTTTCCGGAAAATTCATCGCCGGTTCGGCTGGAAATTCTGGGCGGTGATCTCCGGCGGCGCGACGCTCAACCCCGGTACGGAATTATTCTGGGGGCGCATCGGGTTCGCCGCGATTCAGGGTTACGGAATGACGGAGACGACTTCGCTGGTGAGCGTGAATCATCCGTTCCGTATCGGCCGTGGATCGATTGGAAAAATCCTGGAAGGCCGCGAAGTAAAACTGGATGCCAACGGCGAAATTCTGGTGCGCGGAGAAAATATCGCGGCGGGCTACTGGGACGACAACGCCATTCGGCCGATGGCCGCCGAAGGAGCGGATGCGGGATGGTTCCGCACGGGCGATCTGGGGGTTCTGGACGCCGCAGGGAATCTGTATTTCAAGGGGCGCAAGAAAAACGTAATCGTCACGCCGGCGGGCATGAACGTTTACCCGGAAGATCTGGAAGCGGCGCTGCGCCGCGAACCGGAAATCAAGGATTGCGTGGTTGTGGGCATCGAGCGCGGAGGAAACGCCGAACCCTGCCCCGTGCTATTGCTGCGCGACGATCTGAAAGTGAAACAGGCGCGTTTTGCGGCGGGAATGATCGACCGCGTGAACCAATCCCTGGCGGAATATCAGAAAATGCGTTCCTGGTTTCTGTGGCCCGAAGCGGATTTCCCGCGCACCGCAACCGGGAAACCCAAACTGGCCGAAATTCGCGCCGCCGTCGAAGCGCAATGGGGAACCGGAAAAAGCGCCGCGACCCGTCCAGCTGCCACCGGAGGCATCGCGGAGCTGATCGCGCGCATGCAGGACCGGGTGCAGGACAAGGACAACGGAGTCAAATCCAGCGCCAATCTCGAAAGCGATCTGCATCTGAGTTCGCTCGATCGCGTCGAGCTGCTGGGCGCGCTGGAGGACCGCTACCAGGTGGATCTGAACGAAACGCAGTTTACTTCGGCAAGAACGGTGGGCGAACTCGAAAGCCTGGTGCGCGAATCCTCCGCCGTTCGTTCGGAATTTACATTCCCCCGGTGGGCGCAGCGCTGGCCAGTGACGTGGATTCGGGCATTTTTTTATTACCTGCTGACCTGGCCGGCCACGCACCTGATGGCTCACCCGCGCGTGTTCGGGCGCGAAAATTTGCGCGGGGTGAAAGGGCCCGTGCTGGTGATTTCCAATCATGTGATCTATCTGGATGTGGGATTCGTGCTGGCCGCGCTGCCGATGCGGCTGCGGCATCGCCTGGCGGTCGCCATGGGCGGGGAACGCCTGGCGGAACTGCGGCGGCCGCCGGGCGACCAGTTTTTTCTGCGGCGCTGGCTGCAGCGCATAAATTATCTTCTGGTGGTTTCGCTGTTCAACGTGTTTCCGTTGCCCAAAAAGTCCGGCTTTCGCGAAAGTTTCCGTTTTGCCGGAGAACTGGCCGACGGCGGCTGGAGCATTCTCGTATTTCCAGAAGGGGAGCTGACGCCGGATGGCAAGTTGCAGGCGTTTCGCGGGGGCATCGGCCTGCTCGCCGAAAATCTGAAACTTCCCGTCGTGCCGGTGCGCATCGACGGCGCGTACGAAATCCGCGAGGCGCATACGCTGTTCAACCGCCCCGGGCGCATCCAGATTCATATCGGCAAGCCTGTGGAATTTGACGCGGGGACCGACCCGCAGGAGATCGTGCGCGTCCTCGAGCGGCGCACCGCGGAATTGGGCCAGGGGCCGGAAGAAGAAAAAACCGCCAAGGCGCACAGGCCGTGACCTGACGATTTTAGTAGGGCAGGCTTCAGCCTGTCTGGTTTTGTGGATGGGCGAAGATCAAAGGCAGACAGGCTGAAGCCTGTCCTACTGTCCGGTTTTGAGATGGGCGATGCCTGGAAGCCAACTTATAAATGTGTTTTTAAATGTGCTTTGTGGGTTGCGGCTGAAGCCGCGACATCAAAGCCACGAGCCAGGCTTTAGCCCCTGAAGAGTGTGCTACGCTTCGGCGTTGGCGCGAATCTGCTGCCAGCGTTTCGGGCGCTTCTTCATGTCGAGAATTTTTTTGCGCAGGCGGATGGATTTTGGAGTGATCTCGACGAGTTCGTCGTCCGCGATGAACTCGATGGCCTGTTCGAGGCTCAACTGGCGGTGCGGGATCAGGCGGATGGCCTCATCGGCGCTGGACGCACGCATGTTGGTCTGCTTCTTTTCCTTGGTGATGTTCACGTCCATGTCGGCGTCACGCGCGTTTTCGCCGACGATCATGCCTTCGTAAACTTCCTCGCCCGCGCCGATGAACAGTTCGCCGCGCTCCTGAATATTCCACAAGGCGAACGCGGTCGAGACTCCCGAGCGGTCGGCGACCAGGGCGCCGGTCGGGCGCGTGGCCATTTCGCCGCCGTATTCGGTCCAACCCTCGAACAGGGCGTGCAGCAGCGCCGTGCCGCGCGTATCGGTAAGCAGTTGCCCGCGCAAACCGATCAGGCCGCGCGAGGGGACGGTGAATTCCATGCGCACCCATCCCGAACCGTGATTCACCATCTTGCCGAGCTCTCCGCGGCGGCGTCCGAGCGATTCCATCACCACGCCGACAAACGTTTCCGGGCAATCGATCACCAGACGCTCGAGCGGTTCGAATTTCTTGCCGTTTTCCTCGCGCACGACGATTTCCGGCTTGCCGACCATCAGCTCATAGCCTTCGCGGCGCATCGTTTCGATCAGGATCGCGAGCTGCAATTCGCCGCGCGCGAACACGCGAAACACGTCGGTGGTTTCCGAGTCCGTGATGCGCAGCGATACGTTGGTGAGCAATTCCTTCTGCAGGCGCGCGCGCAGATCGCGCGAGGTCACCCACTGGCCTTCGCGGCCGGAGAGTGGGCCGGTATTGATGGTGAAATTCATCGCCAGGGTCGGCTCGTCGATCACCAGCGGCGTAAGCGGCGCCGGATTCTCGATGTCCGTGATGCTTTCGCCGATTTCAATGCCTTCGACTCCGGCAACGGCGACCAGGTCGCCGCAGGGAACCGCTTCAGTTTCGTCGCGTTCGAGGCCGCGGAAGGTATACAGCTTGGTGATGCGCGTGGGCACAATCTCGCCCGAGCGCTTGGCGATGCCCACGTCGGCGCCGCGGCGCAAAGTGCCGTTGAAGACGCGCCCGATGGCGATGCGCCCGAGGAAATCGCTGTAGTCCAGGTTCATGACCTGCGCCTGCAGCACGCCGTCCGGATCGCCCTTGGGTTCGGGAATCGCGGAAATGATGGTTTCAAACAGCGGCTGGAGATTCGTCGATCCGTCGTCCATTTTCCGGTGCGCCACTCCCGTCTTCGCGTTCGTGTAAAGCACGGGAAAATCGAGCTGATCCTCGGTGGCTTCGAGGTCGATAAAGAGATCGTAGATTTCGTCGAGCACGGCGGCGGCGCGCGCGTCAGGACGATCAATCTTGTTGAGCACGATGATGGGAAGAAGCTTCGCCTGCAGAGCCTTCTGCAGGACGTAGCGCGTTTGCGGCAGCGGTCCTTCGCTGGCATCCACCAGAAGGAGGACGCCATCCACCATTTTCAGGGCGCGCTCGACTTCCCCGCCAAAATCGCTGTGGCCGGGTGTATCGACAATGTTGATTTTCGTGTCGTGGTAGTACAGCGCCGTGTTTTTCGCCAGGATGGTGATGCCGCGCTCGCGCTCCAGGTCGTTCGAGTCCATCACGCGCGTTACGACCACCTGATTGTCGCGGAAGACTCCGCTTTGATGGAGCATAGCGTCCACCAGCGTGGTTTTTCCGTGGTCCACGTGGGCAATGATGGCGATATTGCGAATTTGCGGCATGAAAACCTAGCTTTCTCTTCGTTCGATTGTCGTTTCGGTGCAGCGATGCGAACAAGAAACGCTGCAAGTGCCACCTTGCAGCCCCCGCGTTCGATTCCGAGAGGAATTACAAGTGCATCCGAGGCATTAAGGATACCACAGCAGTGTGTTTCCGTCATCGGCAGCATGCTCCCAGCGGCACTCAGGATGGAACCCTGGGGTTGCGCGCAAATAGGGTGCTGGAAGATACCTGGGGTAGAATCCTTTGAGGCTGAGGAGTGAGGAGAAAAATTTGCGCAAGGCAATGAAACTGGCGGCTTTGTTGGCGCTGCTGTCCGCGATGGCCTGGGTGGCGGCGCCGCAGTCGATTTGGTCCGCGCCTGACCCGAATGCCGTCCGCGTATTCGAACAGCAGGGCCTGCAGCACTCCCACGTGATGGAAGTGATGCGCTACCTTTCGGACGTGTATGGCCCGCGCCTGACCAATTCCCCGAATATCCGCGAAGCCGGAGAATATGTTGTCAAGACTCTGGATTCCTGGGGCCTGGATAACGTGCGCGAAGAATCGTGGGGTCCATTCGGGCGCGGCTGGTCGAACGAACTTTTTGAAGCCAATGAGATTGCCCCGCGGCCGTTTCCTCTGATCGCCTTCCCGAAGGCATGGACTCCGGGAACAAACGGGCCGGTGATTGCCGAAGCGGTGTACGCAAAAATTGAAAGTGAAAAGGATTTTCGAGCGTATCACGGAAAACTCAAAGGCATGTTCGTATTGACCGCGCCGATGCGCCCGGTCGAGGCGCATTTCCAGGCACAGGGCCACCGCTTCACCGATCAGGAACTAGCGGACCTGGCGCAACCGCCCGCCAAACAACCGCGTCCGGACAAGGCTGCACGCGACCGCCTGCGCGCGCAGCGGCAATTTAACGAAAAGCTTCTGCAGTTCCTGACCAAGGAAGGCGCGGCGGCGTGGCTGGAACCTTCGCCGCACGATGGAGGCACGATCACCGTGATGGCCGGCGGGTCACGCGACCCAAAAGCTCCGAAGGTGCTTCCGCGCGTGGCCGTGGCCATCGAGCATTACGGGCGCATCCTGCGCACGCTGGAGATGAATATTCCCGTGACGCTGCGGATCAACATCGATAACAGGTTTTATGACGACGATCTCAATTCCTTCAACATCCTGGCGGACATTCCGGGGACAGACAAACCCGATGAGCTGGTGATGCTCGGCGCGCACCTGGATTCCTGGGCCAGCGGCACAGGCGCCACGGACAACGCCGCCGGCTCGGCCGTGATGATGGAAGCCATGCGCATTTTGAAGGCGTCCCATTTGAAAATGCGGCGCACCGTGCGCCTGGCGCTGTGGACGGGCGAGGAAGAGGGATTGCTCGGGTCGCGCGCCTACGTCCGCGAACATTTTGCGGACCGCAAAAGCATGCGTCTGCTGCCCGGCCACGCCAAGCTTTCCGCATATTTCAACGTGGATAACGGCACGGGAAAAATTTGCGGCATCTACCTGCAAGGCAACGAAGCGGTACGCCCCATTTTCGAGAACTGGATGGAGCCGTTCGAATCCATGGGCATGACCACCCTCTCGCCGCGCTCGGCCGGCGGCACCGATCACGTTTCCTTCGATGAGGTGGGCCTGCCCGGCTTTCAATTTATTCAGGATCCCATCGAATACGAAACCCGCACGCACCACACGAATATGGATGTATACGAACGCATCCAAGAAGCGGATCTGAAGCAAATGGCCGTGATTGTCGCGACGTTCGCCTACCAGGCGGCCAACGCGGAGCAGATGCTGCCGCGCAAACCCCTGCCGAAACATTAGCCAAAGCCCGGGATCGCTACTTTTTGGCCAAACTGCGGACGAAGGCGATCAGATTTTCCGTGTCACTGGCGCTCAGGTTCTTTACCGGTTTCATTTTGCCTTTTCCATCGGTAATGACTTTGCGCATTGCCGCATCGCTGAGCGCTTGCACGTCTTTGGAGGGCAATGGAGGAATAGTCGCCTTCATCATCTTGGCCACCGCCTCTTTTCCATTTCCGTCCGGGGCGTGGCAGGCGACGCACCGCTTCATATAAACGGTTTTGCCCGCTTCCGCATTGCCCGCCGCAAACACGCTCGGGGAAATCGTCAATGCCAGCGCCGCGGCCAACAGTAAGGTATTTTTCATGGCTTCATCTCCTGAGGGACTCCGATTTTTGCGCATCCACTTTCCGGATCAACAGCGCCAGACCAATCAACACAAGGACGATGGCCGCCAGGGATGCCGCCAGGCCCTCGCGGCGATGTTTCAATTCCGCCAGCGCATTGAGGCCTGCCTGGTACGCCTTCTGCGTCACTTGCAAGCCGGCCTGAATGTTCTGGTCCACCGCCGAGGCCTGCACGCTGTGGATGGTAACGCGGGCTTTGGTCAAATCGTCGCGCGCTTCCGACAGCGCGAGTTTCGCTTCTCCCACTTCCACGCCGGAGGTCTCAGCGCGGGTGAGAATTTCGTCCGAGCGCGCGATCTGTTGATCCAGATTCTGCAATCCATCATGCATCGCGCCCGCGGCCGCGTAAGCGGGCTCGCCCGCGGAATGGCATTTCATGCAGACCGCGCCCTTGCCTGTCCCAATCATCGCATCGCTGGGATGCTGGATGCCATGGTTGGTGTGGCAGGTGATACAGCCGGAAAGACCCAGGGCGGCGAATCCCTCCTTGTGCGGCCCGGAGTCAAACAGCTGCTGCTGAAATACGTGACAGGTGGAGCAGACGCGCTCGACCGATGCGACGCCCGGGGGCGCGGCGCCGTGGCTACCGTGGCACGTCGAACACGTTGGCGCGCTTAAATCGCCCTGCACCATAAGAGCGTTGTAATGCACGCTGGTGGAGTAAAGCGCGTACTGATTGGTCGGGATGTTGTATCCCTTCATGTGCTCGGGATTGGCATGGCAGTTCGCGCACGTTTTCGCCACATTCACCGGGTAGACCGTAGATTGCGGATCGTTCGGCGGAAGAATATCGTGCGCGGTGTGGCAATCCGAGCAGACCGCAACGCGCGTGTCTCCCCTGGCCAGGAGTTTTCCATGCACGCTGGTCTGATACTGGCTGAACTGGTCGGTCCGCAATGAGGGATTGTATCCGCGCATATAGGCGGCGTCGGAATGGCACTTGGAACACAGGGCCGGGATCTGTGCGCGTTCGATGTGCCCCTTAAAGCCCGCCGCTTTGCCCATGGCCGTGTCCATATCGTCGCTGGACGCGTCACCGCCATGGCAACTCGTGCAGGTCAGCCCCTTCTGCGCATGGATGCTTTCGGAAAATTCCTTGCGCGTCACGCCCACCGGCGCATCGAGCTGCGAGTGGCATTGCAGGCAATGGTTCGCGGTTTGCGCCGCCAAGGGAGGGGCGGCAGGCAGCAGGAACGCGCAAAGACCCGGCAACACGATCAGCGCGATCTTCCTGGCCCAGCACATCGTCCGCCCGCCCGGCCTGTTTTTTTCATTTCCCGCCACGCGAATCAAAATGCCCCACCCTTCCAGGGGCGCGAAGCCCCCCGCTCTACTTCGCAACGTACCCGTACACCGTCAACGCCACAAAATAGGTCAGCACAAATACGCCCAGGCCCGTGATCAGGCGGGCCGGCCGGCCGCTCTTTCCCCGGTCAAAAAACGGCAGCAGCGTCCACAACAGGAATGCGGCCCCGAATCCCAGCACGCCCACCACATCGCCGTCGAGAAACCAGATTTTCCCCGGAAGCAGCTTGAGCGTCTGGAACATGAACATGAAATACCATTCCGGGCGGATGCCCTGCGGCGCGGAGGCAAACAGATCGGCCTTCGTGCCCAGTTCCCAGGGCATGAAAGCGGCCAGGCCGCCAAGGATTGCCAGCGCCACGTACCAGGCCATCAGTTCGCGCAGCAGAAAATTGGGAAAGAACCGCATTTCGCGCTCTTCGGCAGGCTTGGCGGCCCATTCGGCCTCCAGCGAGGGCGGCACGCTCATTCCGAAGCGCTGCACCAGAAACAAGTGCAGCGCGATCAGCAGCGTCGCAAGCCCCGGAAGAACCGCCACGTGAAAACCGAAAAACCGCGTCAGCGTCGCGCCGGAAACGTCATCGCCGCCGCGCAGAAAAACAAGAATCCATTTCCCCACCAGCGGCACCTGCCCGGCGATGTCCGTCCCCACCTTCGTCGCGAAAAATGAAAGCGTATTCCACGGCAACAGGTATCCGCTGAAACCGAATCCCAGGACGATAAACAGCAGCAGCATGCCGCTGAGCCAGGTCAATTCCCGCGGCTTCCGGTAGGACTTCAGGAAAAACACGCTGAACATATGGGCGATGGCCATGAAGATCATCAGGTTGGCGCTCCAGGAATGGATCGAGCGGATCAACCAGCCAAAGCGGACCTGCGTCATGATGTACTGCACGCTTTCAAACGCTTCGTTTGGACTGGGGCGGTAATACAAGAGCAGCAGAATTCCGGTGATCACCTGGATGATAAAAAGAAACAGCGTCATTCCCCCGAAGAAATACCAGTAGGACAAGCGGTGGCGAGGGACGGTTTTGTGGCGGGCGAAGGCCAGAAGCTCCTTCAAGCCGAATCTTTCGTCGATCCATTCCTTGACGTGGACAAGTGCGGCCATCTCAGGCGTTCTCATCGCGGCGAACGTAAATATCATCGCCTTTTAAAATCACCTGATAGGTTTCCAGAGGCCGCGGGGGAGGGCCGCTGATGTTGCGGCCGTCGACGGAATACATTCCGTTGTGGCAGGCGCACCACACGGCGTGCAGATCGCTGCGATACTGCACCGTGCAGTTCAGATGAGTGCAAACCGCCGACATGGCGTGGTATTTCCCGTCATTCGTGAGAACGAGCAGTGCGGGGCGGTTGCCGAACCGGAAAATTTTTCCGGTGTTGGGCTTTAGATCTCCCAGGTGCCCGGCCAGCGCAGAATCGGCCGCGGGTTCCGCGTTCTGGACAGGAATCATGTAGCGCAGGACGGGATACACGAAGGAAATCAGCGACGCCGTCACGCTGGCGCCAAGAAATATTTCTAGGAAATGGCGGCGCTTCGGCGCGTCTTGCGCGTTCGTCGTTTCGTCCGTCACGGATTTCCCCGTATCACCAAACGCTTTATAAGCTCGGAGCCCGGCTCCAGGAAGGGGATAACATCAGCAGGCGCGTTCTGGTATTCAGTGAGACGATTCTCGCCGCGATTCTCATTTCCGGCAAGTCAATTCTCGTTTACTTCTATATATATCTTCCGGCCGATTCCCGATTCATGCGCCACGGGCGGGGATTTCCGGCATTTCATTGAAAAGCTGTGGAGGAATGCGGGCGGAATCGGTTTATTTGCCTTTGCTCAGGCGGCGGTAATACTCTGCGACGGATTCTTCGTAGCCTTGCGGTATGGTGGCCGTGTCGCCGCTGCGCACCTGGCCGGATTGCTGGCCGTCCAGCTGGCGCCGTATTTGAAGCTCAAGCTTATCGACGCCGGCGAGCACCTGCGCATGCAGTTGCTCGAGCAGCGCCGGATTGCCGGGGAAACGCCTGGGATCGAGATTCCCCATCGCGCGGATCAAATCCTGAACCTGTTTCTCCATTTCGGGGTCGTCCCGCACGGTCTGGCGCAGTTGGTTCAGATTGCGCATGCCTTCCTCGTAAGCGCGCTGCGGAGGGATGCGCGAATTGTCCGGCTGCACGGCGGAGCCTCCCCGCGGCGTGTTATTCCCGGTGTCAAAGTTGCCGTACAGATCGCCCACGCCTCCGCCGCCGGGGGTGTTGCGGAAGCCTTCCCCGTAGGCGCCGCCGCCAATTCTGGCGCCCGGCGCGCCAGCGGGACCGCCGCCGTTCTGGCCACCGGTCTGGCCCTGGCGGCGTCCCTGTCCATCGCGCGATAGGGAGTCCATCTGGCTGCGCAAGCGCTCCACACGGTTCAGCGCGGATTCCAGATCCTGCTGCGAATCGTTCCCCTGCTGCGGCGCGGCGCCCATGGCCTGCTGCGCGTCACGCACGCCCTTTTCCAGGCGCTGCATGGCGGCGGAAATTTCCGGCTCCATGCCGTTCGCGTTGGGATTGATGCCGCGGCGCATCCAATCCGCCCCCCGCTGAATGCGCGCACGCAGGTCGGACTGCTGCATATCGCCCAGAGCCTCCCGTAATTTGGTGGAGGCGGCATTCTGTTTGCCGATCGCCAGTTCACGGGCCGCATCTTGCAGATTCTTTTCCAGACCGCCAAGATCATCGGCCAGCTTCTCGCGTTCGCCGGCCAGATTCCGGAGATCCTGTATGGTGGGCGTGGATCCCATGTTCTGCCCGAACATCTGACGAATCTTGTCGGCCTGTTCGTGCTCCTGGCTGGCAAGGCGGGCGGATTCCTCCGCCAGGGAATCGACTTTTGAGGACGATTGCTGCCGGCGCATGCCGCCCAGCAAATCCGTGGCTTGCTTTAAGCGGTCGGCGGCACGGCGCGCTTCGGCTTCGCTTTGCTGCGGAGAGGCGGCGCGGCGCATGTCGTCGGTGGCCTGGCGGAGCCGGTCGAGTGACTGCTGCACGCGCGGATCGCCCGAAGCGGATTGCCCCGACGAGCCGGACGACGAACTTCCCTGCGCGCCACCCTGCTGCGAACTGGATTGCGAGCTGCCCTGGCTGCTGTTGCGGGCGAGCTGCTCCATCTGGCGCTGCAGTTCCTCCGCCTGGCGGCGGAGCATTTCCTGCTGCCAGCGCTGCTCGGAGCTTTGCTGATTGTTGTTGCGCTGCTGCTGCGCCAATTCATTCTGGCGCCGCGCCAGCTGGTCCAGTTTCTGCAGCGCCTCGTCGATGTTCTTTTCTTGCTGGCTTGCCGAACCGGCCGTCTGCGCGGTTTCGTACTGATTCTTTTCCGTGTCGAGTTCCAGGTCAAACAGGCTGGCGAGATCGCGGCCCGCTCCCGCGCCCCCTCCCCCGCCACCGCCGCTGCCGAAGGCCACCTGAATCTGGCGGAAGGTAGCCTCGGCGCGCAACAGATGCTGCAGGGCCTTCTGCTCGTCGGGAAGGGCGTCCTGCCATTTTTGTTTCTGCAGTTTATCGGCGGCAGGACCCATGGCGGCCGCGGCCGCGTTCATATCCTTCACGAAGTTCCCGAATTCCTCGTTTTCCTGCGAAAGCTCGCGGCTTTGCATGCGCCCGGCCAGCGATTTCGCCTGATCGCTCAGCTTGGATTGCACCTCGGAAAGGAACTTGGCCGCTTCAGCGGACGCTTGCCGCGTGGCCGTCTTGTCGCCGCGATGCTTCCAGGTCTCGGCGATGATTTCCATTTCCCGCTGCGAAATATTGTTCTGATCCTGCTGCCTGCCGCCGGCTCCGCCGCCGGCCGCCTGGGACTGTGAAAATTCCCGCTCGAACGGCTCGGCCTGAATGAAGGAAATGTCCGTGTGGGATTCGGCGTGGGCGTCGCGGGCACTGGCGTACAGGGCGATGACGTCGCCGGGCACGAGCTTGAAATTTTCCAGGGAAAGCGTGGTGGAACCGTCGGCCTGCTTGATCCCCTTTTGCTTCAGCATATCGACGGCCTGTTCGGGCCCGCCGTTGACCGAATAATGCAGCGCCATTCCCGTGAGTCCGAATTCATCGTCCGCCTTCACCGCCACGGTGACTTCCTCGATGGGGCTTGCCCGGTAATCGTGCCCGGGACGCGCGATGATCACGTTGGGCGGCTCCGCCTTGCGCGCCTCGATAAAGAAATCGTTCGAGAGGCGCACGGGCTGTCCCTGATCGAGAGTGGCAACGTGGTACACGCCGTCCTTTTCGATCTTTACGGTGCCCTTGTAGACGTTGCCTTCGCCGCCGGTGAGATGAATTTGCTGGTCATCGTTCAGGACCAGGATGCCGTCGCGCAGCGGCCGGTCCGTTTGCACTTCCAGGTCCGCTTCGGTGCCTTCGACCGCGCGGAGATCGCCGCCGCGCTGCTCGACAACGTTTTGCAGGTGTGTCCAGGAAGGATAGCGGTACGTCACGCGGATGTTCTTCACGCTGGGAAGGTCCCGCACGCGGATGGTGAAATGTTTTGAGGTGAGCGGCCCGGCCTCAACGTAATATTCGACATTTTCCGGGAGTCCCGCGAAGATGAATTGAAAGCCCGGGCTTCCAGGCTGCGGGCGCATGGCCACCTGATCCCACTTGGAAGCGCTCTGATAGCGGGCGTACAGGCGCACGTTATCGGTTTGCAGGCCGATGAGCTGCGCGGTCACAACCTGATCGGAATTCCGGCGAACGGTAATATTGCCGGGCGTCACCTGAATGTCATAAAAAGGAGCGGCGCCGTCGGGCGGCGTGGCCGCCCAGATCAATGCCGCGCCGTGGCCCAGGTATCCCGGCCCGGCCAGAATCATCCAGAGCAAAATGCACAGCGAAGCCGCGCCAATGACGAGAAATACCGCCAGCTTGCGGCCGGGAACCAGCCGCGCGGGCTCCGCCGTTTGCGCGACGTCCAGCGTGTCGGCGGCCAGCAGGTCGAGGAAAGGCTCGCGCGCCTGTGCGTCGCGTTCGGCAAAGGTCACCAGGCGCTGCTGAAATTCGGGGAAAATCGCTTCGGCCCGGCGTGCGGCGCGGCGCCGGTTCAGCGCGGCCAGCGGGATGGCGATGCCGAAACTGATGGCCAGCAGAATCGCGAAAAGCAGCACAACGCGCGCGCTGGTAATGCTCCACCGGGAAAACGCAAATGCGTTGGTGATCAGGACCAGGACAACCGTGGACCCCAGGGCCACGGAGGTCAAAATGGCGGTGCCGCGAAGCAGGGCGCCCAGGCGCAGGCGCTTTTCCAGCTGTTTGATATAGGAGTTGAGCTGCTCGCGAAGGCTCATACGTCCTCCTGCTCTTGTGCGCCTAAGTATCGATCGGCAAGAAGGGACTCCGCAATGGCTGCGGCAAATACTAGAAGCATTATATACCACCATAAACTGTATGGCTGCGTGTGTTCGGTTGTCGCCTGCCCGGCGGCCGCCTGCTGCGCACCCGTACCCGAATTTCCGCGCCAGAGCGCCAGCGTATCGGCGGGCACGGTTTCCAGGTTGGATTCGCGCCGGTCCGGATTCACGCCGACGACTTCCCGGCGTCCGTTGGCCAGCTTGATTTGGTAAAACCCGGCGCGCGTCAACTGGAAGGTGCGCTCGGAGGCGGCCTGTTTCAGGGAAAGCGGCCGGCGGCCGTCCGGATCGATCACCTCGACTCCGATGTCGGCTCCGCCGGATCCGGATTGCTGCGTGGAGCTGCGCAGATCGAGAAACGAATCGACGGTGCGCGCGCCGCTGCGGCGCTGGGTCCCGGAAAGATAGAGCGCGGTCTGCTCGACGAAGGGCACGAAGATCGGCTGGAGCGGAAAATCGTTGGTGATGTTGTCCAGGCCGGAAGCAAACAGCAGCACGCGGCCCTCGCCGATTTTCTTCTCCAGCAGCAAAGGCGTCTGATCGGTGAGCCGCGCAATCACGCGCGCATCGCCGGGATCCACGCGAACCGCAAAGTAAAATTTCACTCCGGCGAAACGGCCGGTATTTTCCACGGACGGGTAGGAGGGATCGGCGTCGCCCACGTTCAAAAACTGGTCGCTGGTGCGCGAATAATAATGCGATCCCAAAACGTTGCCGCCAAACACGGGCACGCGCGCGCTCTGCGCCGCGGACGCCCCTTCCAGAATCCAGACGCTGCCGCCCGCCCGGACATACCGCAGCAAATCGCTTTCCATCGATGCAGGCACGGAAATCAGGTCGGAAAGAACGACAAACGCGTATTTCGAAAGGGGCAGGCCCGCAGCCTGCCCCGCGCTTACCGTTTCCAGCGTGAAGGCGGACTCCGCCGCCGAGGCCAGCGCGGAACGGAAATAAAGCGGCGAACGCGAGTCGCCCGCATCGGAAACAAACAGCGCGCTGCGGGGATCGGAGCGCTCGACGGCGAACAGGCTCACGTCGTCCGCGGGAAAAGCGTCCGCCGAATCGATGCGCACCGCGCAGCGTGTGAAGCCGTAAGGCACAGCGAGGGAGTCAAACTCGGCGGTGGCGCTGCCGCCGGCGGGCACCTCAACATTTTTCGTGGCGATCGTCTTGCCGTTCACCACCAGGGATACGGCGCGCGTGGCGGCGGGAGTGCCGAAGCCGGCGACCACCGCCTGCACGCGCGATTTTTTCGGGTCCCAAACCTGGCCCGGGGCGTTCACGCTTTCCACGGTCCAGTTCGGCGCGGCGCCCTGGGCGACCGGATGCAGGATGAGCGAAACATTCGCGGGCAGCGCCAGCTCGGAAAAACTTGCCGGCATCGCGGATTTCTGCATGTCGCTGAAAAAATGAAGTTCGATGGGCGTTTGAATCGTTTCCGCCATCGCCCGCACGGCGCGCGCCAGTTCGGCGTAGCTGGCGCGCGAGTCGCCGGGCTGCAGATTTTCGACAGCGGCGCGCAGCGCGCCCGCATCCTGCGACGGCTGCGTGAGCGCCTGCAGCTGCGAGCCCAGCGCCATGACCTGCGCGCGGTCGGCGGGTTTGCGCGAGGCAAGCACGGCCAGTGCCTCGCGGCGCGCGTCGGCCAGGCGCGTTCCCGCGCGCATGCTGAACGAATGATCGATCACCAGCAGCATCAGTTTTTGGCCGCTCATATCCGCCGCCGAGCGGTTGATGAACGGATTCGTGAACGCCAGCACGAGCAGCAGCAGCAGCAGCGCCCGCAGCGACAGCAGCAGCAGGTAGCGCAGGCGGCGATGCTTGATCGAACTCTGTGTGCGGCGCTCGAAAAACATCAGCGAACTGAACGGACGCGGCGTGGTGGTGTGCCGCCGCAGCAGATGCACGTAGAACGGCACGGCCAGCGCCGCAAGACCCGCGAGAAACCATGGAGCGAACAGGCCCACTCAGTCCCTCCCCTGGCGAAGCGAGAGATACTCCCGGAGCGCGGCGTCCAGGGGCTTGTCGGTGACGAGCAACTGATAATCCATGCCCGCGCCGCGCGCTTTGTCGCGCAACTCTTCGACGTGCGCGTCGAATTTCTGCCGGTATACATCGCGCACATATTCGGGAGTAATTTCCATATGATCCTGCGTTTCCAGGTCGACCAGTGTGGCGGGCTCGCCGAATTCCGGCCGGATTTCCCGGGGATCGAGAATGTGAAACAGCACCACTTCGTTGCCGTGGAAGCGCAGAGGCTCAATCGTGCGCACAATGTTGCCGGGGGAATCGTAAAAATCGGAAATGAAGACGACGATCCCGCGGCGGCGCAGGAACTGCTGGAAATGGTCGAGTGGCTTGGCGAAATCGGTGCGCGCGTGCGGCTCGGCATGTTCCAGGCCGCTGAGCAGGCGGTGCAGCTGACCCTGGCGCGTGGACGGCCGGATGTACTGGCGAATCTCGTCGTCGAAAACGATCAGGCCGGCGGCGTCCCGCTGGTTCTGAATCGCCAGGTAGAACAGCGCGGCAGCGGTGAAACGCGCGTAGTCCATCTTGCTGACCGCGTGCGAGGAAAACTTCATGGAGGCGCTGGCGTCTAGCAGCACGGTGAGCTGGCTGTTGGTTTCCCCGCGATAGCGTTTCAAATAGGCGCGCTCGGTGCGGGCAAAGACGTTCCAGTCCACGTGGCGCAGGTCGTCGCCGGGAGTATAGGAGCGGTACTCGGCGAATTCCTGGCTGAATCCAAAATCGGGCGAGCGGTGCAGCCCGGCGACGAAACCGTCGACGACGGTCTTGGCCACCAGATCCAGGCCGGAAATTCCGGCGAGCACGGTCGGGTCTAAAAAGCGCTGCAGCATAAAATCCTCTCCGTCTTTCTCAAGCCTTGGATGGCGGCGGCATGTGCGCAAGCAGCTGGCGCAAAATCTCGTCCGAATCGATGCGGTCCGATTCGGCATGGAAATTCAGCAGGATCCGGTGGCGCAGCACCGGGGTCGCCAGCGCGACGATATCCTCGTACGCGACGTGGTAGCGGCGGTGCGCCAGTGCGCGGGCCTTCGACGCCAGAACGATAAACTGCGCGGCGCGGACGCTGGCCCCGTAATTGACATACTTCTTCACGAAGTCCGGCGCGGAGCCGCTGTTGTGCCGCGTCGCGCGCACCAGGTTGACGACGTATTGGGCCAGGGATTCGCCGATCGGCACCATGCGGACGAGTTGCTGAAAATCGAGAATTTCCTCCGCGCAGGTGACCGGTTCGATCTGCACGACGCGCGTCGTGGTCGTCAGGTCCACAACTTTCACCTCGTCGGCGGCGCTCAAATAATCCAGGATCACGTTGAACAGGAAGCGGTCCAGCTGCGCTTCGGGAAGCGCATAGGTGCCTTCCAGCTCGATGGGGTTCTGCGTGGCCAGCACGAAGAAGGGCGCGGGCAGCTTGTAATGGTTGCCGCGCACGGTGCAGGAGAGTTCCTGCATGGCCTCAAGCAGCGCCGATTGCGTTTTCGGAGGCGTGCGGTTGATCTCGTCGGCCAGCACGATGTTGCCGAAGATCGGCCCGGGGACGAAGGTCCAGCGGCGGTGCCCGGTGGTCGGATCTTCCTCGATGATGTCGGTCCCGGTGATGTCGGAGGGCATCAGGTCGGGCGTGAACTGAATGCGCTTGAACACCAGGCCCAGCGTCTGGGCAATCGTGCGGACCATGAGCGTCTTGGCCGTGCCCGGCAAGCCGGTGATCAGGCAATGCCCGCCGACAAACAGCGAAGTGAGGATCTGGTCGAGCACCTCCTCCTGCCCGACGATCACCTGGCGGACCTGTCCGAGAATGTTGTCCCGCACGGTCTGGAAGCGCTCA
>Ga0307374_10002149_pt1 | contig 35541 bp, 28 predicted proteins | sample OX3MG_FD_202532 | JGI IMG/M metagenome (GOLD analysis project Ga0307374, IMG submission 202532) | Soil microbial communities from Risofladan, Vaasa, Finland - OX-3 | ecosystem: Environmental > Terrestrial > Soil > Coastal area > Acid sulfate soil | place: Finland: Risofladan, Vaasa | collected... | reverse complement strand
GCTCGAGCGTTCCGGAGAGTTTTTGAGTGTATCTCAGAAGCGGTTCCCGGCAAACCATAGCCAATTTCCTTGCGGGTCATTCTTCAACCTCAGTGTATCTCAGAAGCGGTTCCCGGCAAACCATAGCATACGGCCAACAACTCATCTTGAAAAAGAAAGTGTATCTCAGAAGCGGTTCCCGGCAAACCATAGCGCATAGTCCTTATTCACCGAACTCCTTAAAAGTGTATCTCAGAAGCGGTTCCCGGCAAACCATAGCCGATTGATCTATACCACCTGAAGCCGCTCGAGTGTATCTCAGAAGCGGTTCCCGGCAAACCATAGCCCGCGAGCTCGAGCGTTCCGGAGAGTTTTTGAGTGTATCTCAGAAGCGGTTCCCGGCAAACCATAGCCAATTTCCTTGCGGGTCATTCTTCAACCTCAGTGTATCTCAGAAGCGGTTCCCGGCAAACCATAGCGGGATTCGAGAACACAACTGCTACGGCTCAAGTGTATCTCAGAAGCGGGGAGCCGCGGCACTGCGGTTGGTGCCGTGGGTTGTGAAAACCCCATGGCGGAAATTTCACCGCCGTCGAGACCCCTAAAAAGCCGCAGGCTTCAAGAACCAGGCTGTGCTACCTGCTTATGTTTTCATGGGGCTATGCCTGCCGGGAGGTATCGTTCCACCCAGGCGAGGGCATCCGGCACATACGCCGCCGGGAGTTTGTGCTCTGAGTTGAACCAGATCAACTTTGAGTTAGGTCCTTTAAGGTAGGCGCGAAACGACGCCTCAACCTTGCCAGGGTCGCCCAGGGTGTCCTGCCGGCCCATGAGCATGAGAAAGAGCGTCTGGCCGATTCCCCACGTATAGTCGATCGGCGAAGCAGGTCCGTAGCCCGCGTTGAACAAGGGCGGCACGCAGGCCACCGCCACTTTGATTCGCGGCTCTACTGACAGCAGATAAAACGCGTCCATGCCGCCCATGCTGTACCCGACGAGCCCGATGCGCCGCATGTCGATATCGCCGCGCTGCTGGAGGTAGTCGAGCGCCCGCTGGTAGTCCTTGACGGTCTGGATGCTGATCTCCGCGAACGTGAAGAAATTGCGGCGGGGAGGCGCGTTCGGATCGTTGTAGGGATTGACCTCCTGGTAGTCAATCATATTACTGCGTTCCCCGTGCGTGGCCGCGTCCAGAGCTAAAATCGCGTAGCCCGCCTTGAGCAGCGCCCGGCGCATCAGGGCGCCGTGGTAAATATTATTTTCGACATACCACACGTCCTTGGACCCCGACCACCCGTGCAGCAGGAGCACGAGCGGATACGGCTTCGTCCCCGCCTTGGGAAACTCCAGGTAGCCAGGCACGAGAAAACCCTGCGCGCCCCGGAAAACAATCTTCTCCCGCACGCTCGCGGGTCTGTCCTTCCGCTCCACCACCCGCCCCTCCAGCGGGATCGCCGGGTCAATCCCAAAGAAAGCGAGGCGCGCGAGGAACGCTTCTTTGGACACCCGAGGATAGGGGGTCGGCTGCTGCGCCACCGCCGCCCCGCATAACACAACCCCGGCGAAAATCAATCGGACCGCCAGAGGAACAAATCGCTTCATGAAACCTTTGATGACTGCGTGCCTGTCCATGCCCGGAACCCTCCTCACGATGACGCACTTGACGAACAAGTATAAGCCCGCATTCATGAATTTGCGTTCAAGAGATTGTTCCCTGGGGCCTTGCGTGGTATAAAATTTTGGTAGCCGACGCCGGTGGATTCATAATAAAAGGATGCGCGTGGCAAAGCAGGGATGAGCCGGGCGTTTGTCCTGGCCGGCCCACGGCAAAAAGTCGAGGGTGCAAATGGAAATTGCAGAGCGTCAAATTGCAAAGCGAATTGGGGATTTGAGGAAACGTCACCGCCTGACCCTGCAACAGGTTGCTGAAAAGGCCGGATTGAGCAAGAGCTTCCTGTCCAAGGTGGAACGCTTCAGCGTGTCGATCAGCATCGCTGCGCTCTCACGGGTGGCGAGCGCGCTCGAAGTCTCGCTGGGAGACTTCTTTGAGGATGAAGAATCCCGGAGCGATGTTATCTATGTTCCAAGAGCCCAGCGCCGCGCCGTCACCGGAGAGCGCAGCGATTTGCCTTATCAGTACGAAATGCTGATTCCCCGGCGCGGCCGGCGCCAGATGCAGCCGGTCATGGTTTCACTCGATGGCAACAAAGCGAAATTCGAGTTGCGCGAGCACCCGGGCGAGCAGTTCCTCCTGATGATGGCCGGAGAAATGGGATACATCTGTGGGAACCAGGAGTTCGCACTTCGGCCGGGCGATTGCCTGTACTTCAAGTCGAGCATCCCGCATGGGCCAAAGCCTGTACGCAAACGAAAGGCCTCCTTTTTGGTTGTTTTTACCCCTTAGAATTCAAGTGTGCATTCCGGAAGTCCCAGGCCGTCCGGCCGTGGCTTGAAGAGTGTGCCGGCTTCGATCTGCACCTTGCCCGCACCCGGTGTTTACGGTTCCTGCCGATCGCCAGCGCCCAGAAGATTCTTCCATAAAATCGTACGTTGTGAAACTGCCAACCGACACACACCCCTAGCCCCCGGGGCCCATAAAGCTTAATGGAAAATGTGTCTTGACAAGCAACATGTTGCTCCATTACATTATGCGTCACAGGCGCGCGTCTAAACCCAGCGCTGAAAAAGGGGGAATGCAATGAAGCGACAAGATAAGAGTGTGATGACCCATCGCCTTCTGAGTGCTATCGCGGTCGGGAGCTTGCTCTTGTTTTACTTCTCCGCGGGCACTTTGAGGGGACAAGTGGCGTCGAGCGGCGCCATTACCGGAGTGGCAACTGACCCGTCCGGGGCCGTTGTTCCAGAGGTGGCCGTACAAGTGCGGAATAATGCCACGGGTGAAATCCGTAATGTCCTAACGGGCAGTGGGGGCAGATATAATTTCCCCTTCCTGTCACCGGGGACTTACACGCTGACGGCTAAGAAGGAGGGGTTCAAGACGGCGGTCTTCAACGAACTTATTGTCCAGGTTAACGCCATTGTGCGCAGCGATGTTCAGCTGCAACTGGGCCAGGCAACGCAGAAGGTTTCTGTGACGGCTGCTCCTCTCAGCATCAACACCGAAGATGCGACTTTGGGAGACGTGGTCGGCGCAAAAACAATCGTTGCACTCCCCCTCAACGGACGGCACTTCCTGCAACTCGGAACCCTGATGCCGGGGGTGTATGCGCCTTCCCCACGCGGAGATGAAACAACTGGGCTGACGGGCGGGCGCGCAGGCCTCACACTCGGTGTCGGGGGTACCCATCAAGGGTCCGTCGATTTCCTGTTTGACGGCATCCCCAGCAAGCATGACTTTTACAACGCCGTGGGCATTGAACCCCCGCCCGATGCTATCGCGGAGTTCAAAATTCAAACCGGTTACTTCTCGCCGCAGTACGGCCTGCCCGGAGTCGTTAACGTGGTTCTCAAGTCAGGTTCCAACGCGTTCCACGGGGGCCTCTGGGAATTCCTTCGCAACGACGCCCTCGACGCGAGGAACTTCTTCGATTTCACCGTTCCTCCTCTGAAGCAGAATCAATTCGGCGGGGACCTCGGCGGCCGTATCCTGCGGGACAAGCTCTTCTTTTTCGGAGACTACGAGGGGCTTCGGGTCCGGTCAGGGAGCAACACATCCACCGCAACAGTGCCGACGACACAAATGCTTACGGGGAACTTTTCAGGTCTCGCGACCATCTACGATCCCGCCACTTATGATCCAGGGACAGGCCAGTCGCAACCGTTTCCCAACAACATCATCCCTGCTAACCGCATTTCAGCATTCGCAAAGAATTACAATCAATTCATTCCCGCGCCCAACACCGCGCCGCTGGCCCAATTTGCGGGAGCGAACCTGATTGGCACGAACCGGAGTTTTCGGAACGATAACAAGTTCGATGTCAAGATCGATTACGCTCCATCGGAAAAAGACCGCTTTTTTGGCCGGTTCACCTGGCTTAATTCTGCCGAGGCTACGACCTCCATTCTGCCCGGTGCAGCTGCGGGCACCCCATTCCAGTCTCGTAACGCCGTGCTTTCCTGGACGCATATTTTTGGACCAACCCTTGTCAACGAAGCCCGAGCCGGGCTGGACCGCGTTTTTCTCGATACGCTCCTGCCGGCAAACTCCAGCGGGCCGGACTGGCCGACTTCGCTTGGTCTTGTGAACCTCAATACGATACCCGACTGTAATGCAGTGCCCGCGGTCGGCATTACGGATTTCGCCACTTTTGGCTTTGCTTTCGCAAACTGCATTGTCTCGACGAACACCAACAAAATTTATCTCGACAACTTGGCGTGGACCCACGGGCACCATAGCATCACTCTGGGCGGCCAGGTCATCCGAGTGAACTTTCGAGATATCGCTTCGTTCACCCAGAACGGCTCCCTCACATTCAATGGCCGGTTCACGGGCAATCCCGTAGCGGACTACTTGTTGGGAGACCCGTTTTCTGTGAGCGGGGAAAAGCCGACGGCGCCGTCCTATCTGCGAGGGTGGTGGCCCGATTTGTATATCAACGACAACTACCACGTTACCAAAAAGCTAACGCTCAACCTGGGCATACGGTGGCAATATAACCAGCCTCTGAGCGAGAAGAACAACCGCCTATCCAGTTTTGATTATCGTACGGGCCAAATCTTTGTGGAGGGGCAACCGGGATACAAGGGGCTAACCTCTCATAAGGCGGATTTCGCTCCTCGATTTGGCATTGCATACTCACCGCGCAACAATTGGGTTCTGAGAGGCAGCTTTGGCATATTCTGGGATCGCACCGCAGGGAATGAGTTGATTTGGCAAAACGTAGGACCTCCCTTTACAGCGGGATATTCCGCCGTCAGCGATCCCACGGTTCCAACAATCGCTATCCCAGGATTGTTTCCAGCGTTCACACCAAACCTGGTCGGGGCTTCGCTCTTCTCACTTGCGGACCGGAAGGATCCGTACGAGCAGCAGTGGACTTTGAGCGTGCAGCACACTTTGCCGTTCCAGGTGCTGGCTGAAGTTGCGTACTACGGAAGCCAAGGGGTGCATCTTTCCATGCGCCAGGACATGAATACAGCCGGAACGCCTGGGGGCAGCAGACCTTACCCCCAGTATGGTTTTATCGCGGCTGACCTAGGCCTAGGCACGATGAGATATAACGCGTTGGAAGTGAGCGTGAAAAAGGCATACAGCCACGGGCTGAGTTTTACGAGTGCTTACACTTACGCAAATTCCATCGCGGGCGGAGGCAATGGGGGAGACTGGGGCGCATTCAACTATAGCTGGACTCACATCGACCAAGGGCTGAGCGTGCTGAGCATTCGCCATAATTGGGTCAGCAGCTTTGACTACAATCTCCCCTTCGGCAAGGGCCTTACCGGCCCTGCCAGGCAGGTCGCCGCGGGATGGAGCGTTGGCGGGATTCTGACGTTTCGCTCAGGCTACCCGTTCCAAGTCGGCAATAGAACCGATTTAGGCAATATCCGAACGACATTTAGCAATGGCTATCCGAACCGCGCCTGCAATGGCAATTTGCCAAATCCGACTTTGCAGATGTGGTTTAATACAAACTGCTTCGCGGCTCAGCACATTAACACGTTTGGCAATGCGGGAATAAACTACCTGTACGGTCCCGGAGTCTCAAACGCCGATCTGGACGTGCACAGGAATTTCCCGTTTGGCGAAGGTCGCATGGTCGAGTTCCGTGCTGAGTTCTTTAGCGCTTTTAACCATCCGCAATTCGGCTTCCCGGGCGCCACTCTTGGTTCACCGGGATTCGGACGGATATCGAGTGCAGGAGGAGGCCGAATCATTCAGTTTGGCCTCAAGGTCTTGTGGTAGGCAACTTCGGCCGCCTTCTGTGAAGGGCTTAAGATCGGCAAGAGCGGAGTAGGAGTCGCCCGGCCGGGTGCGGGTAAAAGACTCGATCCGGGGACCACTCTGGAGTTTCTACAACGAAGGGTGCGGCTGGAAATCCACGCGGCCTGAATCTGCGGGGATTGACATGAGCGAAGTGCGCCACGGCCCTTACTGTTTACAAAATATAGTGCCACCGTTCTTTGTAGCGCCGCTCGGCGGCAAGCACTGCTTGTCTGAGCGGCGAAAAAGACGCGGGTCATAGACCCGCGCTACAGTAATAGTCGTCACTATATTTTGTAACTCTCAATAGTTGAAGACACCAGGAGCGATCGTGGAAGGCCAGTATCGCGTAACAGCAGTGGAGTTGAGTTTTTTGAGTCAAAGGCGCTGTCTTGGAGGTGATCTGTGAAGATAGAGCGTAAACGGCTCAGCCGGCGTACTTTTGTTGGGCAATTAGGCGCGACGGGAATCGCAGTTGCTGCAGTGAATCTGATGGACGGTTGTAGCAGGAGCGGAGGGACGGGCCCGACGCTGGAGAACGAAGCTCTGCGCCTGAGTTTCGATGGGAGGAGCGGCGTCCTGGCGGGGATCGAGAACAAGTTGACGAACGAAACCCTGAAGGTGGCAGGGGACGAGTTTGCGGTGGATGCCGAGGAGTTCAGGCTGACACCCCAGAACACCCGGTTGGAATCGCTCCAGAAGAAATCCGGAGATTCGGTGGAGGCGACCTATCGCGGCAAAGGGGGCAGTGTCGTCGCAACCTACAAGCTGGGAAAGGGCAACCCCTTCTTTGAAAAACACCTGGCGATCAATTCTCCTTCTTCATATCGGCTGAAGACCTTGGTGGTAAGCAGGCTAAGTTTGTCGGGACCGGAGCTGACGTTTGTCAAATATCCTCACCAAAAAAGCGCGACCTATTTTGGCCGTTCAGCCAAGGGAGGCGTATTTTTGGGAGTGGAGCTTCCCTTCGACGAGTCCTCACTGGAGGGCGGCGGGACCGTGACGCTGGGTTACCGGCCCAGTCTGAAGGTGAGGGCCAACGAAGGGTTGCAGTCGGAGCCGATTTACGTTGGGGTTTACCGGCGGCGCTCGCGGGAAACAGGCCAGCCGGATCTGCCGCTGCCCTCGGAGTCGGAGGCGATGGTGAGGATGACCTCCACGTTCATTGGACCGCCCCGCCACGGCTTAGTGCCGATGGCTTGCGGCTGGTGGTGCGAGATGGAGCACCAAACCTACCGGACCGAGGGCCAAATCGAAGGGGACCTGCGGTCGATCGATTTTCTGGCGGCGTGCGGGGTTGATTGGGTCAGCGACAACCATCCCTGGAGCGGTGAGATCGACAAGATGAATGCTCTGCGGCAGGGGGACCGCTATGAGCCGGGGCCGCTGGTCAAAAAGTTGCTCAAGTACGCCCAGGAAAAGAAAGTCAACGTGGTGTTTTGGCCCACCATGAATAACACCGACCCTTGGTGGAAAGGGAAGGGGCAACCCTTTCGACCCGATCGGCCTGACTGGGTGATGTTCCCGCAGGGTGAAGCGCTAACCGGCAAAGCTCTCACGGGGATTGTTTTCAAAGAGTTTGTGAAAGGCAACTGCATTGCGAACGCACCTTTCTTCGATTGGTTAATGGGCCTCCAGTTGGACGGCATGCGCACGGGTTACTTTCCTGGCTGGGTCATGGATGGAGACTTCTTTGGAGGCGGGGGAATCGTGATCCCGGTTAACTGCCCGTCGGATCAGCACGATCATCTGCCGGGTGATTCCAACTATGCCTGCGAACGGGCGTTGAATCGCATGATGGCCAGGATCTTGCAAAGTTCCCCGGATTCGTTTATAGGTCCTATGTGCCGGCCTGCGATGGATCTCGGTATATGGTCGAACCGCTTTGCCGATTCGGTATTTACGCTGGATGAGATGGGATTGCCGGAACCACTGCCGGGGCTGAGCAACCAGCCCATCAACGTTATCATGGGCGATAAGGCCCGTAAGTGGTCGCGGATTCGAGTCCACCATCACTTTTTCCCGCATTATCTGGACCAGCCGCTGGTCTTTGCGGCCCCGAAGAGCATGAAAGGTCCCGAGTGGACGAGTGAGAAGATTGATTATGTGATGCTGAGCGCGTTGTCCTCCTCACCGAATCAGCTCTATTACCTGCCGACCAAGGCGGGCATTCCGGCGCGCGACAAGGCGGAGATTCGGAAGTGGCTGGACTGGGGCCGGAAGAATATTCGCTACTTGCAGGTGCGCAAGGACCTGGAGGAGTGGCCGGGAGCGGGCAAGGTGGATGGCAGTGCGCATCTTACCGGCGGCCGGGGACTGATCTTCCTGTTCAATCCGAATCCAAAGGCCCTGCCAGGAAGATTCCGGCTGGACGATGAGAGTATTGGACTGGCGTCCGGCGCTCATTTTGAGATAAGCCAGGTTTATCCGGCATCAGGAACGAAGCAGCAGCGGAACTTGGGCGATGAGGTTACATGGAACGTACCGCCCCACAGTGCGACCGTGCTATCGATGACTTCGGCGTGAGATGTTCGCGGTGCCGGGCGGCGGCGCGAATTTTTTCTCTACTGATGTTTACAAAATATAGCGACGCCGGTCTTTGTAGCGCCGCTCGGCGGCAAGCACGGCTTGCCTGAGCGGCGAAAGACCATAGACCCGCGCTACAGTAATATTTGTCACTATATTTTGTAACTCTCAATAGTGCCGCACGGGGATAAATCCATTGGGATATGGAGCGCTCCTGCGGACTGGCACGGGCAGCCGTAAAAGCGCCGGAAGCAGGTAAAACGAATGCAGCGCAGGGCGTGGTTTCTCCGGGTTCGCGAAGGGAAAGAGGAAGAGTATCGCCGCGCGCATGCCGCGGTATGGCCTGAGCTGATCGCGGCTGCACGGGAGGCGGGACTTAGAAACCATTCTTGTTTTCTTGCGGGCAGGAACGTCATGGTTTATGCGGAGGCCGAAGATATTGATGCAACTCTCGACCATCTGCTGAAGTCTGTCGTTAAGAAGAGATGGGACCGCGCCATGTCCAATCTCCTTGAAGAGACTGACTCACCTCCCTTTGAAGAAGTATTCCACTTTGATTAAGCGCAGGGTCGGCGGAGTTTCATGATGCTCGGGAGTCGTATGAACGGTGTCCTCGTCGTCATTCTTGCCGGATTCTCGAATGGATCCTTTCCCGCTCCGTCAAAAGGGGTCACCCGATGGAAGTGGGAACACATCTGGCTGGTTTACTCTTTGTCTGCCATGGCGTTGCTGCCCATAGGGCTTGCGCTGTTGTTCACTCACGGAACCATCGTGCGGCAACTGGCCGGAGACGCGAGACTGACCGAAAAGGTTGCGGCCTTCGGGGCCCTGTGGGGTATTGGCTCCCTGCTCTTTGGCTTGAGCCTGGCTCGGTTGGGAATGGCAATTACCAATGCTCTGGTCAACGGCATTGTAGCTTTTTGCGGAAGCATAGGTCCAATCCTGATCGGCGCTGTCCACGTTGGGCGCGGGAGCCTGCTGTGGTTGATGGGGGCATTAAGTCTATTGGCGCTGAGTTTGGTGTTGTGTGCGGCCGCATCCATCACCCGGGATCGGGCCCAGGGCGTTACGGGATTCAATATGCGGTCGGGTTCGCAGTCCATCGTCGCGATTTTCATCGCCGTAATGGCGGGCGTTATGTCAGCGATGATCAATATCGGATTCGCCTATGGCGCACCCCTTGCCACGGGCGCTCAAGCAGCGGGATGTCCCGTGTTCCTTGCCAGTGTGGCAATCTGGGTCCCGGTGCTTCTGGGAGGAATCGTTTTCAATATGGGATACCCTGCGTATCTGATCCATCGAAGCGGTTCGTGGTCTACGCTCATCCGCGGCAGGAGCACCGCAATCCTATGGGTTCGTTCGTCGTGCATGGGGATTCTTTGGTTCGGGGCGATTCTCCTTTACGGCGTTGGCGCCGCGATTATGGGAAGCGAGGGTGCCGTAACCGGCTGGGCGCTCATCATCGCCGTTTCAATTTTGACTTCCAATGCCTGGGGAGCCGTGACGGGAGAATGGAAAAATTCCGGCGTAAAACCAAAAATTCTGATGTGGCTATCGACGGCTCTATTGATGACCTCTTTGATCCTGATGGCCGGCCATCAGTTGTCGAAGTAGATCGGAAGCAGGAGTTCAAAGAACCTCGCCTGTGAGAACGGAGGGATCGGCTTAATGTTAAAAGCAGGAGTAGCTCGTTCCACCATAACGCCGCCCATCGGAATGACGATGGCGGGTTACGCTGCCCGTGACGGCGTAGCGGAAGACAAAGACGGTGAACTCTTTGCGACAGCCCTGGTGCTCGATGATGAAAGGACGCGGATTGCTGTCGTTGCATTTGACTTGGTTTTTATCAAGGAGCCGCTGGCTTCCACCCTTCGTGAAAAAGTCGGCAAGCGCATCGGAGTGCCAAAATCAAACGTCCTGCTGAACTGCAGCCACACCCATTGCGGGCCGACCTCTGAAGGGCTTCAATACGACGATGACGAGCAGCAGGATCTGCTAAGGCAGGCGTACAGCGCCAGGCTCTTAACTGAAATTCCGGCTCTGGCCGCCCTGGCGACGCATCGCCTCCGGCCAGCTCGAATCGGCACCAGCGTTGGAGAAGCTCACATTGGGATCAATCGCCGCGAGAGACAGGCCGATGGATCCATCATGCTGGGTGAAAACCCCGGGGGGCCGGTGGACCATGAGGTGCGGGTCATACGAATCGACGACACGGGCGGCCGGCCAATCGCAGTCGTCTTCGCGCATGGCTGCCACACGGTTACGATGGGTCCCAAGTGCCTGAGATGGTCGGCAGATTATGTTGGACCCGCACGAGAACTCATTGAACATACCGTCGGAGGTTTAAGTTTGTATCTCCAAGCCAATGCCGGCGACATCAATCCGATCACGGGAATCGGGACCGAGGAAGACAATACGAATGAAAAGAATCGTCTGGGCTCTGCCTTGGGGGGAGAGGTTTTGAAGGTTCTCTCTTCCATCTATACCGAGAGTATCCGAGGAGAGCGAACTGTGATCGGTTCGTTATCCAAGATTCCATACTATCCGCGGATTCCGATCACCCAAGAACGGGACTCCACGATTGCAGTCAAAGAAGAGATGCTTGAGTTATCCCTCCAGGACTTCCCCAAAAGCGAGGAGGCTAACCAAATTGTGGAAAAATGGGAATCGGAAGTTTCGAGTTTGGTCAAAAGCCATGCGAGCGGAACTCCGATGAACGTGGCACGCCATCTCCGCCACTGGGCGCAAATTCTCCGCGACGCGGTCGCAAGCGGGCAGAAGGCAGCAGTCCAAATTCCGGTACAGGCCATTCGGGTGGGTGATATTGGAGTCGTAGCCGTTCCTGGTGAAACATTCAGCCTGCAAGGAAAAGCGGTCAAGAGCCAATCGCCATTCCCTCACACTCTTTTTATGGGCTACAGTAACGGGTGTATCTCCTACATCCCCACAAGGGATGCATACCCCGCGCAGGGATGGTCGCTTCAAGAACGCTACAGGGTTCCTGACATGATTTTCCAGGCCTACCTGCTCCCGACGGCGCTTGCACCGGATTCGGGCGAGCGGGTTGCGAACAAGTCATTGGAATTGCTTCGTCAGCTTTACTCATAATCGATCGGAATGGAGCCAGCAATGGGGGAGGTTAGCATACAGGCATGTCGAAAACGCGCATCGCAGTGCTAGGAGCCGGCTGGTGGGCGGCCGAGAATCATATTCCGGTTTTGAAATCGCGGCCGGATGTAGAGGTTGTTGGGATCTGCCGCCTGGGCCGCGAAGAGTTACTCAAGGCCCAGGAACACTTCGGCATCCCCTTCGGTACAGAGGATTACAAGGAACTGCTTGCCCTTGAAAACCTGGAGGGGATTGTCGTCAGCACGCCGCATGGCTTTCATTACGAACATGCTGCTGCCGCGCTTGAAAAGGGCTTGCACGTCTTGTGTGAAAAGCCCATGGCGCTGCATGCTTCCGAAGCGAGGAAGCTGGCGGCCCTCGCCCAATCGCATCATCTTCATTTTGTTATTCCCTACGGATGGAATTACACAGAATACGCCACAAAGGCCAAGGACCTCATTCAACAAGGCGAGATTGGGGAAATTGAACACGTGCTTTGCCACATGGCGAGCGCCCTGCGCGACCTGTTTAGCGGAACAGGCGCATGGTTCGCTGAGGAAGCGTTTTTCAGGCCTCAAAAGAAAACCTGGAGCGATCCCGCAGGCGGCGGGGGATTCGCACATGGCCAATTGACCCACGCGCTGGGCTTGCTCTACTGGATAACGAATCTCCAGCCGAACGATGTTTTTTGTTTTTCGCGAACGTCCGAGAGCGGAGCTGACCTCTATGATGCCATCAGTTGCCGGTTCACCAATGGCGCCACGGGCATGATGGGCGGAGCCGGAACGATGCCGCCGCGCTCGACCTATCAGGTGGATCTCCGGATCTTTGGAAGCCAGGGAATGTTGTTGCTTGATATCGAGCGGCCGCGGTTGGAGGTGCGGCGCAATGATGGCCGCAACTCCCTCATTCCTTTGAAGGCTCAACCGGGAGAGTACTCGTGTGTTGAGCCTGTGCAAAGGTTCATCGATCTGATTCAGGGGAAGACGACGGAGAATTGCTCGAATGCCTCGCTCGGCGCGGATGTTGTTGCAACCCTCGACGCTGCGGGGCGGTCGGCAAAGAGCGGCAGAGTCGAGGCTATCGGGAAGTCGTAATCGTGAAGAGGCCGCGGACGCACTGCTTACCGAGCCCCTTCGATGTTCACTCTCGCCAACGAAGAGTGACTTTTTGGCTCTTGATTTTAGTCCAACCCGCCCGGCTGCATGGCATTGCGTTGGGCGCGAGCAGGAGGAGCAGGATGAGACTTACCAGAAACAGTGTTGTGCTGGCGATACTATTTTATTTGTGCTCGAACGGGTGTTTAAGGGCTGCTTCAGGAGCTTTGGTATCGAACGGCAAGGCGGAGTCGGTGATTGTGGCGGGGACGGGAGAATTCAACCGCTGGGTAGCGGGTGAACTGCAGCGGTACTTTGAGCGGTTCAGCGGCGCGCAGATTCCAATCGTCACACCCGCCGAAGCGCGGCAGCAGGCTCGTGACATGGTCTGGATTCTGGTAGGCAGTCCCCAGGCCAACGAGCTGGTTCAAGAAGCCGTCACGAAGAAGCTGGTGAATTTCGACGGGCTCAAGACGGACGGCTTTATCCTCAAGACCACTCGGCTGGACGGGCGGCGAGCGCTGGTGGTAGGGGGCCATGAGGACGCGGCGACCATGTACGCAGTCTATGACCTGCTGGAGCGCTACGGCGCGGCGTTTCTGCTGACGGGCGACATCCTGCCCGAAAAGAAGCCCACTTGGGAGTTGCGGGACTTCGATGTGCGGAGCAACCCGGCGTTCCGGCGCCGCGGTCTGTTTGTCTCCTTCATTTATCCGAACCGCTCGATTATGTCGCTCAAAGATGAGCGGGTGTTTCTGGACCAGATGGCGAAGATGAAGATGAACTATCTGCAGATCTTCTGGTTTCCCTACGAGCCGTGGCTGAAGTACTCGTATCACGGGGAAGCAAAGTGGATGGGGGACGTGGCGCGGAAGGAAACGGGATATGTGCTGTGGGCGCGGGACTTTGGCTCCTACAAGACCACGGACATGCAGGTGGGGCAGGAGCATTTCAAGGAGGCGGGGGTATATCCGCGGCTCGAACCTCCGGAGTTTCAGCACATCGAAAACAACGAGGAGGGTTACGCGGCGGCTCAGAGCTACCTGCACGAAGTGATCCGCTACGCGCACAGCCGGAAGATCAAAGTGTGGCTGGACATCGACGCCACGTCGGTGGCGCCCAACCTGGCCCGTTACACCACGCGGACGCTCACTCAACCGTTCCATCCCATTTTCGGCACCTTCATTTGCCCGGATAACCCGGTTTCGTGGCAACTGAACGAGAATCGGCTGAAGAGCCTGGTGGCGACCTACCCGAGCGTGGAGGGATATTATCTGTTTCTTCCGGAAGCGTATCCGGTCTGCAATCAAAGCCCGAAAGATCAGCAGTTTTATCTGAGCCTGCGGCCGCAATACCCCGGAGAGGCCGAAGCGCGCGCGGCCTTTACGGGGGACATCGCGCAAGATAACGACACGGTCACCGACTCCAATAGCGGATCTCTTTATTTTATCCAGAAGTTCATGGAGGCGCGGGATCGGATAGCGCCGAAGGCGAAGCTGGGGATTGGCGGTCTGGGGCGGCTATATCTGGCCCCGTACATTCAGAAGATGTTTCCAAAATCCGTGCCCTTCAGCGACATGGAATCACGGGCCATCTGGACGCCGACCGGGGTGCCGATGAAGATGTTCGGGGAGATGCCGGGGCGGGAGACGACGCTGAGCAACCGCATCGACGATGACAACGACATGCTGGGGATGCAGTTCAACGTGAACCTGTATTACAAGGATGATGTTTTGAAGGGAGGGGCGAAGTACGGGCTGGCGGGTTTTGACTCGCAGATGAACCGGGCGAGGGGGACGGAGACGAACACGAAATATATGGCGGAGGGGGAATGGAATCCGAACCTGACGCCGGAGGAATTTTACCGGGGTTACGCAAAGCAGATTTTTGGAGAAAAGGCGGCGCCGGAAATGCTGAAGGCATTCGACACGCTGGAGAAGAATGAGGAGTACCTGGGATGGACAGGGCGAGGGAACTTCGGCTGCTGCGGACCTCCGGGGGAGTTGGGTATCGCCTACTCGTATTCGAAGCAGCCGGACCCGTTTGCGGGGCCGCACTTTCAGGGGTGGCGGTCGTTCATCAGCCGGGCGCACGACCTGATTCATGATTACACGGGGAGCATCAAGCTGCTCCAGGAGGCGCTGGAGGAACTGCAGAACGCCCAGCCGGAGGCGGCGCCTCGCTCCAAAGACTACCTGGCCTATCTGATGAATCGCACGCAAGCCTATATCCTGCACCTGCAGACTCTGGTCGCGTGGGAGCAGGCGTACATCGACTTGGATGGGGCGTTCCAGGCGAAGGCACAAGGGGCAAGCCAGCAGGACTTTGTCAATCGGCTGGACGCCGACCTAAAAGAATTCCAGGAAACCCGGGCGAAAGCCAAAGCGATGGCCGAGAAGTTTAGCGAGATCATCGACGATCCCTCGGACCTCGGCGTACTATACCGGATCAATGTTTTCATGGTGACGGGTACCGAACTCGTGGCCGAGCTGATCGAGAACATCGACAACTACTACCACGGGCGAGATTATGTGAAGCCGGTGGACTTCAAAAAGATCTATGTCGAATGGCCTGCCCTGGCATCCGTACCCTGGCAGGCGTCTGAATTTGATGCTCCGATGTAGAAACTTGCGGGCTGTGGAATCCATCGGACGGATGTGCTACTGATGTTTACAAAATATAGTGACGCCGTTCTTTGTAGCGCCGCTCGGCGGCAAGCACGGCTTGCCTGAGCGGCGAAAGACCATAGACCCGCGCTACAGTAAGAGTTGTCACTATATTTTGTAACTCTCAATAAGAGATAACGAGCCTTGTGGTGCGAGCGGTTTTGAGAATTATATTTCTCGGTGCGAAACAGTCACCGATGCTACAGGGAAAAATACCCCATGAGAATCAAGTCCGTTACAGCGCATCCTTTGCAGTACCCGGAACCCCACGATCACAATAACATCAGGCATATCACGTTAGCCCGGGTTGAGGCGGACAATGGTGCCGTGGGATGGGGCGAATGCATCTCGCAATTTCCTGAATCCTCCTTAGCCGTGAAGACGATCATTGAGCATGGGTACCGGCCGCTGCTGCTGGGCGAAGACCCTCGGGACGTGGAGAGGCTCTGGCACAAACTGCTGGCACGAATCTGGTGGTATGGCCCGCAGGGGATCGCGGGATTCGCGGTGAGCGCTGTGGACATGGCTTTGTGGGATCTGAAGGGCAAGGTTCTGGGTCTGCCGGTGGTAAAGTTGCTCGGCAGCCCGCTCAGTGAGAAAGTTAGCGCCATGGCTTCCATTCATTTTGACATGGAAGACCTCGATTGGACGCTGAAGGAGTTCCAAGGGTTTCGCGAACAAGGCTATGGCATCGTCAAGGGAGGCTGGGGGAAAAAGCCCAGCGCGGTCTTTGGCCTGGACCGCAACCGGGACCTAGAGCTCGTCCGGAGGGTACGAGAGGTCATTGGCGACAATATCGACTTTGTGGTCGACGTGCTCGGCGCTCGAGTCAAGTGGGACGTCCCGGCGGCGATCGAACGCATCCGTTCCTTTGAACCTTACCGGCTGAAATGGGTCGAGGAACCGCTTCCCCCGCATGACCTCGAGGGGCACGCACGCCTGCGCAAGGCGATCAGCACGAATATCGGGACCGGTGAACAGGAATGGAATGTGGAAGGATATCGCCGCCTCATCAGGTCCGGCGGAGTGGACATCGTTCAAATGGATCCCGGCCGCTGCCTTGGCCTTACAGCCTGTTCGCAGGTGATCAAGCTTATTGAAGCTGAAAACCTTCACTTTACGATGCACACTTGGAGCAGTGCGTTGAATACTGCCGCAAGCGTGCATCTCCTGGCCAGCTCAACACACGGCGTTTGCATGGACTTCAAGCCTCATGAATCTCCCATGCAACACGAACTGGTCAGCGATCCCTGGGTCCAGGAGAACGGTTTTATCGCCGTGCGCGAGACGCCGGGACTCGGTGTCACCGTTAGGGATCAAATTATTAAAAAGTACGAGTACCGCCAATGATATTGCCTCGCATAACGGCAGCGAAATAAATGGCCCAAACGGTCCGGTAGCCGGTGACTGGGAGGCAGGCGAAACACTATTCACGCGGGGAGAGAACCATGGGTCGAATTCCACTAGCCTGTTCCGACTTCAGTTTTCCGCTATTGACGCACGAGATCGCTCTTGATTTGATTGCGGGGATGGGACTTGAAGGTGTCGATATTTCAATGATTTTAAGCAATTCTCACCTTCCGGTTGAAAAAGTCCTTGCCAACCCCTCGGCGTGGGGACGGGATATACGAACCCGAGTCGAGCAACGGGGATTAAAGATAGCAGACGTGAACTTCACTCCGGGCCGGGACTTTAAGGACCGGGCCTTGAATCATCCCGAAGCCAAAGTGCGGCAGGAAAGCAGCGATCGGTTTCGGCAGGCGCTCGAGTTCTCCTCCGAGTGTGGCGCCAAACACATGACGCTGCTGCCGGGAGTCCACTGGGAAAGCGAGCAAAAGGAGAGTTCCTTGAAGCGCTCTGCCGATGAACTGGCCTGGCGAGTCGAAGTGGCTTCAAAAGCCGGAGTCACCGTTTCTGTCGAACCTCATCTCGGCTCGATCATCCCGGCTCCGCCGGATACCGATGCCCTGCTCCGCGAGACCCCTGGACTTACGCTGACGCTCGATTACACACATTTTGTCTACCAAGGAATTCCTGAAAGCGAGTGCGAGAAGTTTCTTCCCCACGCCAGCCATTTTCACGCGCGGGGCGGGCGATTGGGGCGGCTTCAGGCCCCTCAAAAAGAGAACACGATAAATTATGCTCGCGTTCTTCAGAAAATGAAGGAGGCCGGTTATCAAGGCTATTTTGCGATTGAGTACGTTTGGATCGACTGGGAACATTGCAACGAAGTGGACAATGTGTCCGAGACGGTCCTCCTTCGCGACCTTGCCAACCAATTCCGATGAGCGTCTTTCGATTAGACAACAGAGTTGCGGTGATTACGGGAGCAGCAGGGAGTATCGGCACGGCCGTTGCAAAGCTCTTTTCGTTGCAGGGAGCACGCCTTTTATTGGCTGACCTTGAGTTTGACAAGGTGCAGGCGCTCGCTGCGGCGCTTCCGGGGGAGGCTTTTTCCTGCCGCGCCGACTTTGGCCAAGTTTCAGATTGCCGTGCGGTGATCGAGAAAGCGGTCGAGCGTTATGGCCAGATCGATATCCTCGTCAATAATGTCGGCATTTGCCCGCGCATTCCTTTTCTCGACTCGACCGAGGAAGACTGGGAGCGCGTTGTCGCTGTTAATCAGAGAAGCATGTTCTTCTGTACCCAGGCTGCCGCGCCCCATTTGCGAAGATCCAAGGGGCGAATTGTCAGTATGGCCTCCTACGGTGGAAGAGCGGGGGGCGCTGCAAACGCGTCCATCTACAGCGGAACTAAAGGGGCCATTATTTCCCTGACCAAGTCGCTGGCGCGCGAACTGGCTCCAGACGTGCTGGTTAATGCCGTCGCTCCTGGGGCGATTGACACGGCGCTGGTCCGGAACCTGCCGCCGGAGAAAATCGCGGCACTTGTGGAAACCATCCCACTTAAACGATTGGGAACTGCTGAAGAAGTTGCGTGCGCTGTTCTGTTTTTGGCCGCCAACGATTGCGGTTACTTTACCGGAGCTACCCTTGATATCAACGGTGGCTGGATGATGTTATGAAAGTCGCTCTTGTCCCAATTTACGTGGATTATTACGAAGGACTTGTGCCGGGCGTTCGCAAGGCCAAGGAAGAGCTTCTTCAAAAAGTCGTGGCCGCCATCGGGAACGACCACGGAGTGCGCCTCTTCGAGTGGGTAACTTCGGTGGCCAACGCCCGGCTCGCTCGGCAGAAGCTGCGCCAAACCAAGCCCGATTGTGTAATCGTACTTCCTCTGGTAGCAGCTTTTTCAGCGCTGACCGATGAGCTTGCCAGAGGCTGGCATGGACCGCTTGTCCTCCTGAGCGCCATGGCGGGCGCCAAAGTCCCCGCAGGTTTGACCATGCCCAAGGTTGTCGCGGAAAGCCAATCTTTTGGTTGCCAGGCGATCGCGAACGGATGGCAGCGCCAGGGTATAAAGTTTTATGCCCTTCATCAGATACCCGGAACCCCCGAAGGAGATGCCGCCCTTCGGGGCCTCCTGAGGTCCATTGAGCTGCATCAACAAATCGGACGCCTACGAATAGGTCAAATCGGGGAAACCTTTGCGGAAATGAGCGACGTGGTCCTTCCCAAAAAGGAATTTGAAGCGCGAACGGGCGCACGCATCGTTCGCATCCCAATGAAACACGTGCTCTCGTTGATGGCAAAGGTCTCCAAGCAGGAGCTCATAGAGTTTGAGAATAAATTGGCTAAGACGTTTGTGTTTGGCCGTTTTTCCCGTCGCGAAAAAGAGTTCTCTTTGCGTGCCGCGATTGCGATTCAACAGCTGGTGTCAGAAAAGCAATTGGACTGCTCAGCCTTTAATAGCCACGGGGCCCAGGGGCTGAAGAGCGAAAAGCTGGGATTGATGTGTGCGCTTGGCCTGACCCTCGCAACAAGTTCAGGCTGTCCCATGGCTGAAGTCGGGGATCTTTGCACCGCATTTGCGATGTGGGTTGGCCGAAATCTTGGGGGCGCCGCTTATTATACGGAGTTGGACTCCGCGTATATTTCAGACCACAACTGGTTGCTGCTAAATTCCGGCGAGTACGATTTGCAATGGCTTCGCCCGGGGTTCAGGCCCCGGCTGGTTCCCAATAGTAATTTCACGGGCGTTAACGGCCGGGGGATATCCTTGTGTGCCCCGCTTCGCACCGGACCTGCAACCCTGATCAACTTCACTCCCACCCCTCATGCGGATCGGCCTTATCGGCTCCTGGTCTGCGAAGGGACAGTAACGGAGGACTGGTTTCCTGAGATGGAAGTCGGCAACGCCTGTTTCAGGGTCAAGGGCGACGCGCGCGCTCTGTACGAACAGTGGCTGGCTGCGGGCCCGGTTCATCACTCGGCGACATCCCCGGGACACTTATCGGCGGCAATTCAGATCTTCTGCCAGCTCCAGAATTGGAATTTTATGAGAATGGGTTAGAGGGTCGATGGCAGGACTTGTTGACCGTCCCCTAATCAGCGCCTAAGGGAATCTACGGGGCGCCCCTTGTGTCCTAGGAGGACAAAAGTGGAATAACAGGGTTGACTCATCTTTATGTGCATCCTAGAATATACCTTGCTCGCGACCAAAACGAGCAAGGAACACGGAGCAAGATTGACGCCGCGTTCCCGGTTTCGAGATCGGATTTGAGCGCCTCGATGGAGAGCAGGGTGGAAAAAGAGTTGGTCGCGCCGCGGGGCGCAACGCATCGTATTGACAGAATGGTTCAAGGAAACGATTACCTTTGCCGCCTCGATCACTCAGTATATTTGAGCGAAGAGGCCTATTCCGTGGCAAAATTGCCGCAAGCGAATTACGGGCCTGCCTAAGACAAAACCAGGAAATAGATTGAAGGTGGATGATGCGTCAGATCACCATGAGTCAGGCAATCAACGAAGCGATCCGCGAAGAGATGCGGCGCCAGCCTGACTTGATCCTGCTGGGGCAAGATATCGGCGCCTACGGGGGGACATTTGGAGTCTACCGCGGGCTCTATGAAGAGTTCGGAAAGGAACGGGTTCGCGACGGACCGCTGTGTGAGTCGGCGACTGTGGGTTTTGCCATCGGGGCGGCGATAAACGGGATGCGGACCATTGTGGAGCTTGAATTCATGGACTTCATTCCTGTGGCCATGGACCAGATTGTAAACCAAGCCGCCAAGATGCATTACTTCTTTGGAGGCCAGATCAAGATTCCGATGGTCGTGCGCACGCCCATCGCCAGCCGCATGGGGATGGGCTCACAGCATTCCCAAAGTCTGGAAGCCTGGATGATGCATGTGCCGGGGCTGAAAGTCGCTATCCCTTCCAGCGCCTACGATGCGAAGGGGCTGATGAAAACCGCCTTGCGCGATCAAAACCCGGTAATGTTCATCGAGAATGTGCGGCTTTATGCCCGTAAGGGAGAAGTGCCCGAAGAAGAATATTTTATTCCCTTCGGGCAAAGCCGAATCGTTCGAAAGGGTGAAGATCTAACGATCGTGGGCATCTCAGGAATGGTTCCTGAGGCTCTGGCGGCGGCTGATCAGATGGCCCAGCACGGGGTCTCAGCAGAAGTTATCGATCCCCGGACTCTCAATCCTCTCGATATGCAGACGATCATCGAATCGGTCCAGAAAACAGGCCGGCTGCTGATCACACACGACGCTTACCGTACGGGGGGCGTAGGAGCGGAGATTGGACAGCGTGTCGTGGAAGAAGCCTTTGATTACTTGAATGCACCCATCATGCGGGTAGCGGGATTGGACGTGCCCGTGCCCTCGGGCAGCCTGCAGAGTCGTGTCGTCCCCAGTTGCGAGGAATTGGTCAAGGCCGCACTTAAAATGCTGGGTAAATCACTTCCGGTCTCCGCTTGAATCAAGCGTGGGCGGGTGCTGTATGTCCGGCGCGAGGCGATGCCCATCGAGAGCCGCAGATGATGACGTTGTCCGGATAGCACATGCTGAAGGCCCTGCAAATGAGGAAATTGAAGCCGACAGGTGAAACCATGAGCGAAGCGGTCCCGGTTCCAAAGCAAGAGTTGCTCCATTGGCACGAACAGATGCATACCATTCGAGCCTTTGAAGAAGCCGCGGTTGAATTGTTCGCCAAAGGATTGATAACGGGCTCGACCCATCCTTCCATCGCACAGGAGGCCATTGCGGTGGGAGCTTGTGCGGCGCTGAAACCCGAAGACCTTGTGTTGGCCACTTATCGGGGCCACGGCGTGTGTATTGCTAAAGGGGCTGATCCCAAGATCCTGATGGCGGAACTCTTAGGCCGTGCGACGGGCTGCTCGAAAGGTAAAGGCGGATCGATGCACTTGGTGGACGTGACCCACGGTGTCCTGGGTACCAATGCCATTGTCGCAGCCCATATTCCGATCGCCGGGGGAGTGGCGCTGGCAAGCAAGTTGCGGAAGTCAGGTCAAGTCACGCTTTGCTTTTTTGGCGACGGGGCCTCGTGCGAAGGAGAATTTTTTGAAACACTAAACATGAGCGTCCTTTGGAAAGTTCCATTGGTGCTGATTTGCGAGAACAATGGATACGCCATTTCCGTTGACACCGCGAAGTCCCAGTCAACGCCGGACATTGCCGACCGTGCAAAGGGTTTCGGGATGCCCAGTGCGATTGTGGACGGCAATGACCCCCTGGCCGTGTATGAGCAAGTCTCTCGTGCGGTCCAGCGTGCACGCGAAGATCAGGGCCCGACATTGGTCGAATGCAAGACCGTGCGCTGGGAAAGGCACAGCGGCTTTTCGGCTGGCCGTTACGATGATCCTGAAGCTGCCCAGCGATGGCGGAAAGTGGATCCCCTGCCTCGTTTCCGCCATTTCCTGCTCAATCTGGGCGCAACGGAAGCGGAATTGGAGGCCGGCGCCGAACGCGCCAGGAGCACCATCCGTGCGGCTGTGGATTTTGCTCAAGCCTCGCCGGCGCCCAGCGAACAAAGCCTCCTGGACGGGGTCTTCGCAGATTGAGTAAAGTGAGGCCTTGGCAAGCGTCTGTGGATGGGCAGATGGAATAGCAGCTTTATTCTTTGCAGCAAGGCAGTAAGGGCTGGATTTCTGAATCCGTGAACCCCCTGCTTAAACCCTAGCCGGGCCGGTTGCTCAGCAAGGAAGCAGAAAGCCAAAGAAGATGATCACTGAAGTCACCATTCCCAAGCTGACCCTCACCATGGAGGGCGGCACGCTGCTCCACTGGCTTAAGGAAGAGGGTGCAAGCGTTACGAAAGATGAAGTCCTTTTCGAACTCGAAACCGACAAGGCTGTCACGGAGGTTCCATCTCCCGCCGCTGGAATTTTAAAAACCATTCTGATCCGGGAAGGCGAAGTTCAAGTGGGGACGATCGTAGGCCTTGTCGGGGATTTGAGTGACCCCATCCCGGAAAGCGCGGTTCGATCTGGAATGCCTGGGCCTGAGGCTGCTGCCCAACCCGTGTCTGCGCCGCCTCCGTCTGGACAGGGCGCTGCTGCGCCGCGCGTCCTGCGGGCCACGCCGGCAGCAAGAAGGCGGGCGAAAGAGCTCGGAGTTGAAATCGCCCTGGCGCGAGCTACCGGCCCCGAAGGGCGTATCACGCAAGAGGATGTCGAGCGAGCAGCAACCGAGTTCCTTGGGAAGGAACAGGCGCAAATTCCTGCCGGTGACCTTCGTCCGATTATTGCAGAACGCGTAAGCCGGGCCTGGCGCATGGTTCCCCATATCCACATCGGCGGCGAGCTAAGAGCTGCGGGACTGCGGGCGGCGCTGGAAAAAGCCAGGAATAATCTTTCGAGCGATGTCAGCGTAACCGACTTATTGCTTTATTCAATAGCCTCCTTGCTCCCAAAGTTTCCTTCCCTGAATACCGTTTGGCAGGCAGACAAACCCATGCAGCAGGCGCGAGTTCATCTGGCTTTCGCCGTGCAAACAGAGCGCGGGGTCGTAGCCCCGGTACTCCAGGACATCGGGCGCCTAACGCTGCGAGAGATCTCCGCCGAGCGCAAGCGTCTGAGGGAAGCTGCTTTGTCCCGGCAACTGAGACCGGCAGATCTCGAAGGCGGAACGTTTACACTGACGAATCTGGGCATGTTCCCCGTCGATTTCTTTGTCCCCATTATCAGTTACCCGCAGTCCGCTATATTGGCCACAGGACGGATAAGGGACCGAGTGGAGATTCACAACGGGGCGCCCCAAAATGTTCCATCGATGTGGGCCAATGTCGCTGTCGATCATCGGGTTGCCGACGGCGCCACGGCAGCCGAGTTTCTCAGCGAACTCCAGAAAGTATTCGACTCCATCGAGGAACGCATCCGACAGGCGAGCGATCGAGGTTAATCGCGTTTTCATCACAAAGGACCAACGGGATCCAACGGCTTCTTGATAGGTCGGTCATTATCTCCTCGAGCCAGATTGCGACTGGCAAAGGATGTTCAATCGCGGAGCCCAGGCGGGCTTTGCGAACAATGTCTTCAGGGACCTGCAGTTCTGAAATGAGCATCTGACATCCTGACGGGGGAGATCAGCTTGGCTTAACCAGCAGCGCTGGATTTTTGCTCGAAGGCAAGTGCACAGGATCAAGCACTCTCGTTGGTACCGAAAAACATAAAAGGACGTAAACACATGAAGATCATTGACGTGAGAGCCATTCCCCTAGTCCGGCCTCTGGAAGAAACTTTCCGCGGCGGAACTTACCAAATTACTTCCCGCAACACGTTAGTCACCGAAATCGAGGCCGACAACGGTCTGGTCGGCACCGCCTTCGGCGGTGATGAGGAAAAATATCAGAATGAGGTCGTGCAGGTGATCGAGTCCGCCCTCAGACCTCTGCTTATTGGCGAGGACCTGTGGACCGTAGAGCGGCTGTGGGACAAGATGTTTCAGGCAGAGCCGGGCCTTGATAACCGTGGGATCCATACCTTGGATTTGCTCAACAAAGCCATCCAGATGCAAGCTATCGCCGCGGTGGACAACGCCCTCTGGGACCTGTTGGGCAAGAGTTATGGGGTTCCGCTCTACAAGCTGCTGGGCGGTTTTCGAGATAGAGTTCCGGTCATTGCCATTGGGGGATATTACGCAGAGGGCAAAGGTGACAGGGAACTTGTTGAGGAGATGCGGGGTTATCAGGCGGCGGGGCTGGCTGGCGTCAAGATGAAGGTTGGCCGGGCGGCCGTGAAAGAGGATGTGCACCGCGTGCGGGTTGTGCGGGAAGCTCTGGGTCAGGAATTTGTGATTGCTTGTGATGCCAATCAGGCATGGGTTCCGGAAGAAGCGATCCGCTTTGGCCGCGCAGTTGAAGATCTCGGGGTCCGGTGGCTCGAAGAGCCCGTGGTGTGGTATGAGCAACTGCGGGGACTACGGCAGGTGCGGCAAGCCGTGAAAATGCCGGTCGTGGCGGGACAAGGGGAAATCTCTCGTTTCGGTTGCCGCGACCTGATTTTGAATGAGGCCGTCGACATCCTAAACGTCGACGCGACGATCGCGGGAGGAATTACCGAGTGGCGCAGGGTTGCGGCAATGGCGAGTATGTTTGGTATCGGAATGGCACATCATGAAGAGCCCCAGGTTGCCATTCACCTGCTGGCTTCCATACCCCATGGCTTGTACGTCGAAATTTTCCCTAATCCTGAACGCGATCCCATGTGGTTCGATCTGCCTGTTAAACAACCCGAAATCCAGGGAGGGTATATGCAGGTGCCTCAGGGTCCGGGACTGGGAATGGACTTGGATCAGGAAATCATTGCCAAGTACTCCGCCAAGTCCACGGTGCATTAAGGCAACCTGCGCTGGGGGCACTCCCGCAAGACCATTGACGGGCGATTGGACGCGCACAAGATTGAACAGGATATCAACCCCCATCGCCAGTCTTAAGACATTGGAAAGGAATGAAAAGCCTATGGCCTTCGGAAGGTACTTTGAGGAATTCAAGGTGGGTGAAACGATTAAACACTGGCCCGGGCGGACAATAACAGAATTCGACGACACCTGGTTCAGCTTAATGACGATGAACCAGCACCCCCTGCATATCGACGAACATTACGCACGGACGACGCAACACGGGCAACGGCTTGTTAACGGCACCCTGGTCTTCAGTTTGGTGGTGGGCATGAGCGTCGCGGACATCAGCGGGCGTGCAATCGCTAACCTCGAATATGAAGAGGTAAAGCATCTGGGGCCTGTGTTTCATGGTGATAGCATCTACGCGGTCAGCGTCGTGCTGGACATGCGCGAGTCAAAGTCCAAACCGGATCGCGGCGTCGTTTATATCCAAACCAAGGGCTACAACCAAAAGGAGGAAGTCGTCCTTACCCTCAAGCGTAAAGTACTGGTCCCCAAGAAGCCTGGCGAAACATCAAACGCTTCCAAGTAGGAAAGGATCTTGCCTCATGTCCCTGCCCCTCGAAGGAATCAGCGTTCTAACCGTCTCGCAGTTCGGTGCAGGCCCCTATGCCACGATGGTCCTGGCGGAACTTGGAGCGGAAGTCATCAAAATCGAGGACCCCTCGGTGGGAGGCGACGTCTCGCGCTCGGTTCCTCCGTACACCATCGAACATGACAGCCTTTATTTCCAATCGTTCAACCGCAACAAGAAGAGTATCACCCTGAATTTGAAGTCGCCGGAAGGCAAAACGATCTTTCATCGCTTGGTAAAGGCCTCCGACGCGGTATTCAACAATCTGCGGGGCGATCAGGTCCATAAATTAGGCCTGGATTACAATTCGCTGAAGGGAGTAAATCCCAGGGTCGTCTGCTGTTCTCTGGTAGGTTTTGGAACAAGCGGGGCACGCGCCAGCGAACCGGGATACGACTATCTGATGCAAGCCTATGCCGGCTATATGAGCATGACCGGAGATCCCGCTGGGCCGCCGGCGGTCTGCGGGGTGTCGGTGATCGATCACGCGGCGGGATTTGCAGCCGCTTTAGGGTTGGTTGCCGCCCTCTATAGTGCCGCCCGGACGGGCGAAGGGAGGGACATTGAAGTCAGCCTCCTCGACACGGCTGTTTCGATGCTGACCTACCTTGCGATCTGGAATCTCAACAAGGGCTTTGCGCCGGTCCGACGCTCCGGTTCCGCCCACCAAACCCTGGTACCTGTACAGACCTTTAAGACTTCCGATGGTTACCTGGTCATCTTTTGCGCGAAAGAAAGGTTCTGGCAAAATCTCTGCGAGGCCCTTGGGATTTCTGAAATGGCGGACGACGAGATGTTCCGCAATTTTGCGCAACGCCACAAGAACCGGGACTTAACTGTTTCCAAGCTGCAGACCATCTTTGCAACCAAGAGCACTCAGACGTGGCTGGAGTTATTGCGCGGAAAGGTTCCGTGCGCTCCAGTACATAATCTTGAGGAAGCGCTTTCCGACCCCTGGCTGCTCGAGCGAAAAATGATTATCGAAACCGAGCACCCGGTCTTTCAAAAGGTCAAGCAGGTGGCAAGCCCGATCCGGGTTTCCGGAACAAGCTTTGAGCATCGCCGTGCTCCACAGCTCGGCGAGGATACGGAAGAAATCCTGAAAAATCGCCTGGGGTTGACCGACTCGGAAATCGGGGTTCTCAAGCGAAAAGGTGTCGTGTAAGCTTGTTTTGATATGCGATGGCCCATGGATAGACCGGCACCCTGCGCTTTTTTGTTCGTCCCCGGCAACAGCCCGGAAAAACTTTACAAGTCATGGCAACTCGGTGCCGGAGCACTTATCTTCGACCTTGAAGATGCGGTTCCGGAGTCTCAGAAACTTCAAGCGAGACAAAATGTAAGCTTGGCTTTGAACGCCGCTCCCGAGCGGGCAACAACTGCATTTGTGCGGATCAACGGCTGCTCCTCTGCGCATTGGCAAGAAGATATCAGCGCCGCAACGGACAGAAACCTGACCGGAGTTTTCCTCCCCAAGTGTGAATCTCCGGAAGAAGTATCTGCCGTGGCAGATATTATCGAAACTTCGGAAAAAAGAGCGGGGATGGTTCCCGGATCGGTTTCACTCGTGGCCCTCATCGAAAGCGCCCGCGGACTGGTTGAAATACCTCAGATCATCGACGCGACGGACAGGCTGGCAGGTCTGGCCTTGGGCGGGGAAGATTTTTGTTTGAATATGGGAATCTCACGAACGGTCGAAGGTCTCGAGTTACAGTACGCACGGTCTCACTTGGCGATTTGGGCCCGAGCCAAAGGGTGCCTCGCCATTGACACGATCTATGCGAATTTCCATGACAGCCCAGGGTTGATGCGAGAAAGCCAGATTGCAAAGCAGCTTGGATTTACAGGGAAATTGGCCGTTCATCCCAAACAGTTGGAAGTTATCCGCGGCGTATTCGCTCCGTCCGAAGAAGAACTTGCAGAAGCTAAAAAAGTGGTTGAAGCCTTTGCCGCAGCCCAGGCTAAAGGGAGCGCTGTTATTGCCGTTGACGGCAAGATGATCGACCGCCCGGTTTTTGAACGAGCACTGCGCCTGCTTGCCTCGGCTCAACGTCGCTAGCCGACCTCGGAGACGCCGTCTTCATCGGTCTGTCAAAAATGATGCGCACATTGCCCAACTCATCGAACCCGGATCAACACTGACCCTTCGCGTTATCACGCGACTCCGTGCAGCACCGTGCAGAATTGCCAAGCACGCAGTTGACCTGCCCCCAGATGAGTTGCTGGTTGCAATATTTCCTTGAGGACATCGATTATGAATCGACGTAATTTCCTATCAAACTGTGCGGCAGCGACCGCGTTATCCGGGTCCAAGTTGTGGTGGGGCGGAACTGCCTTCGCCGGCGACCAAAATGTCAGGCCCGACGGCTCGATGGTCGGAAAGCCCGTTGATCTGGCGACCTGCGGCGAGCTGCAATCCTGGATGAGTCCAGAGGCCACGCCAAGCTTGGAATCGCATTCGATCGCCGGTGGACCCGGCGGCGTAATCCTGAACCTTGCGCCGATGCCTTGGAAGCAGTCGGAGTTTGATGTTGGCGTCGAATGGCCTGAATTTCGCACGATTGAGAAAGTCGTCATTCGGTACGCGGCTGAAGATAAGACTCCGAGCCCCGGAAAACAGTTTTTGGAGTATTGGAAGGGTATCACCAGCCGGCAAGGCTCATGGGAGGCGGTGCAAGAATCCGGAGTCGAAGGCGCACACCTGGAAAAAGTTGGACGAACCTGGACTTTCCTCTTCTCGCCCCGGCGAACGTGTAAGGTTCGACTTCGTTTTCAAGACCAAAAGCAAGTGGCGATTGAAAAGTTTGCTGTCTACGGCCAGTCGATCTGGAGGAGCGGGGAGATTCAGATCGAGTGGGGGCACCGCGGGCCGGAAACTTCCTACGATGGAAAGCTGGAGAGATATAACGGCGAGATCCTGGGTATCGAACCCGTCGGAAACACCAAGCTGGGGAAAGATCGGTCGTGGACCTCCAGGGCCGGGGCTGGAAAGATTTCCGGCATTGTGGCCCGAGTTCTGTACACCTGGGGGAGCGACCAAGATCGCTCGATTCTGACGCTTCGGACAAAAGCGGGTGAAGTCTCTTTCCTGCCCGGGGAGGTCCTGGAGCAGGAACCCATCGACATACCGGACTTCGGGGTTTACATCCGCAAGACGTCGCTTGCGTTGGATCGAGAATCTTACCGCAGGCAAAACCAGGGGAGAAAACGGGTCATTGATGCCGTCGCTGAGCATCCCGGCCAAACCTTGGAGAATGCCTATCGACATATCCGTGCAAGGCGAGTGACTCTTTCCTTTGTCGGCGTCGATTCGAATAGCCACAAGTTTGGCATCGCTCCCGACGGACATTTGGTGGTGGGATATAACGACCCCGGTTATGGTCATGCAATGGCGCCGAAGTTCGCGGTGTATTTCGATACCACCGATCAGCCTTCCCTGTTCGAGAAACCGGTGAATGAATTGAGCGGCCTTTTCGATCCAGAAAAGCCAAAACAACAAAGTCTGGAAGAAGGCTGGCTCCCCATGATCAAGACAACGTGGAGTGAAAATGAACTCGCTTTTGAACGAACCGACTACGCCGCGCTTCAGAATTCTGGTGCAAGCTTTGATGAGTCGCAATTGAGCGGGAATGAGCCCGCGCTCATGATCTCCCGGCTGAAGATTCGCAATAATTCCACGATCCCGAGCACTGCCGGCTATTACATTAAACCCTGGAAGCCTGCTGGCGGGCGAATGACCTTTGGAGCCATTCCTTCCGATGTCAAAAACGTCTGGGGAACCGACTTGACTGGAAATGCTGTAGCCGTAATTGAGGACGACACAAAATATCTCATCTGCTACGTCGATACCCACAACAGCGGCTCGTTGTCCCTGGTCCCTGAGGTCGGCGCCGTCAGGTATTCGCGCCTGCTGAATCCTGGCGAGGAGCATACCCTTCACACGGTTATTCCCGGCCAGCCCTTCCTTTATTCCGCCGGCGCTTCGCCTCTTCAGGGACTTGATTATGAAAAGCTCCATGACTCCACAAAACGGTATTGGAAGAATCTGTTGGCAGAGGGAATGCAAATAGAAATCCCTGACCGGCACCTGCAGAACATCTATAACGCGAATCTGCACCACTTGCTTCTGGCGCTCACGAAAGACGGAAAACGCGAGGAATACTATCCCAATGTAGCCATGTTCTATTACGGGAGTATTGGCAGTGAAAGCAGTCCGGTGATGCAGGCGATGGATATGCGCGGCCTTCGCACCCGCACTGAAAAATGTCTGAAAGCGTGGCTTTCAACCCAAGGGGATTCAGCTCCTGCCGGCGATTATGCGTCAAAAGCTGGTGGCTTCTATCACTTCTGGCCCAACTATACCATCGACCAGGGCGCCATCCTGTGGACCTTAGCCGAGCATTACCTTTACACGGGAGATAAAGACTGGCTGCGCAAGATCGCCCCCCAAATGGTAGCGGGTTGCGAGTTCATTATCAGAGAACGGAAGCGCACCCTGAAGCTGCTTCCGGATGGCCGGAAACCGCTATCTTACGGACTTGCGCCCGCGGGCACTGTGGCGGATCCGGGGGATTGGGAATATAGCTTCATGTTGAACGGGTACTTCTACTTAGGCCTGAAGAAATCTGCCCTTGTCCTTCAAGATGTGGATCCGGCAAATGCCCGGAGGATTGCGAGTGAGGCTGCCGACTACTTGCAGGCGATTCGCAACGCACTTAAGGAAAGCGTCATTCTGTCGCCCGTTACGCGGTTGAGGGATAATACTTCGGTGCCGGCCGTCCCTCCTTACCTCGGCTTGCGAGGCCTCAGCAGTGAAGTCAAGGATTCTGCGGACCCAGACCCTCGCCACGGTTACGCGTACGATGTAACCATCGGGCCCTTCCACATCTTGAAGACCGAGGTTGTAGAGCCCAACAGCTTAGAAGTGACCGCAATGGTGAACTATTTCGAGGACCATTTCTTTTTGTACACGCCGCTGGCCTCTCGTGTGGACTTGGCCGAGCTGGCGACGGACTGGTTTAACCTCGGAGGATTCGGGAAGTTGCAGCCGTACTACGTGCATTATCAAGACGCCTACCTGCAGCGTGATCAGATCCCCAATTTCTTACGAGGATTCTTCAACACGCTGGCGGCGATCTCCGATCCCCAGACGCTTACTTTTCAAGAAGAACTCGACGGCAGCGGAGGACAGCCGAACAAGACGCACGAGGAGAGTTGGTTCTTCCACCAACTCAGATTCATGCTGGTCATGGAAATGGGAGACGACCTGTACTTGGCACGAGGCACCCCGCGCCGCTGGCTGGAGGAAAAGAAGCGGATCGTAGCCCAGCGAGCCTCGAGCTATTTCGGCGAGATTTCTTACTCGATTCAGTCCCACGCCGACCAGGGCAGGATTGAAGCAACCGTCAATCCCCCCAGCCGCCGCCCGGCAAACCTGTTCTTGCGCCTGCGACATCCCAACCATGCGCCTATAGAAAGGGTAACGGTCAACGGCAATGCATGGAAAAGGTATGATGTCACAAAGGAATGGATCAACCTGCCGCGAGCGAACGGCGAGCTAAAGGTTGTGGCCTACTATTAAGCGTCGAAGCCTTACCCGCAGAAATCCGGCGCACCGAAGGGATGCCTGTCAGGTGTCGTAGGGTTGATCTAAAATCCAACAAGATTCTGACCCAGGCTGTTGAAATTGCCTCAAGGTTTGATTCGAACTCTACTTAAAGCAGCGGCTGGGTGCACTTGGACTTAGAACAGTTATGATTGAAGGATTCTCTTATCTCTGCCAGGTCACTTGACATGCAAGGCTGAACACCACCGGCCGATACATGCACGAACTCGCAGGTCCAAAGCGCGAGGCCGTGCAGAAAATCGAAAACCTAATTCTGTTCGCGGACAAGAAGGCGAGTGGAGAATGAAATCTCCCATTCAGGTGTGGCCCAATGTGGCCTACCGCCCGGCAGGCCGTCAAGCTAACCTGATGAAAAGATTGGTGGACCTGGAGGGGTTCGAACCCTCGACCTCATGACTGCCAGTCATGCGCGCTCCCAACTGCGCCACAGGCCCACACTGCTTTGGGAAAATGGAGTCTTTCTTCTTGTAGCACGCGCGCGCTGAAGGTGTCAACGCTGGCCTCGCTTCGAGAGGTGCTCTCAGCCGGGTTTCGATTCACAAGCCGGCTGGGGCTTTTTGTCTGGAAATCCTTCGCTTGAGGGTTGTCTTCATCGCTCACATCTCATAAAAGGGTCAAGATAGGCTTCGATGGCGCTCGCTCGCGGCCGCACGCACGGAGCACAAAGTTTCCGTCGCCGTCCCGCGATTTCCAAAGAGATTTAGATTCCGCTTGACATCGCTATTTTATTAATCGCACCTTGCAAGAGGGGGAAGGTTTTTCTGGGCATGGTCCGCGGGCAAGTGCTTGCCGTCCAAGGGTCGATGAGCTCGTAGCCTATGCTGTCATCTTACATCCTGCGCATGGCCTCTCTGGGGGAGCAGACGGCCTTTATTGAACAAGGCGTTTACCGTTCCCGGCTCTATCGTTATGGCGAGGTGGTGGAAGCGGCGCGGGCCTTTGCACATTGGTTGCGCCGGAAGGACCTGGGAGCGGAGCCGGGACGCGAGGCTCCCCGAATTCTGCTGTGGGCGGCGCCAGGCGCGCGTTGGGCGATGGCCTTCTATGGATGCGTGCTGGCCGGCTCCGTCGCGGTTCCCGTGGATGCGGGATTCTCGCCTGAGTTCTTACACCGCATTGCCGAAAAGACCGATGCCTCCCTCCTTATTACTGACCGTGCCATCCAGAATCGCGATGAAACAGAGCCGCCCATGACCGGGACGATCGAGCGATTCTTCCTCGACGATCTCGACGCTCTGCCCTCCGCGCCCGCGGAGGCCGATGCGACTGCAATAGCTGACCGCGATTCCTTGGCGGAAATTGTTTACACCTCTGGCACCACGGCGGAGCCGCGCGGAGTCATGATCACCCACGGCAACTTGCTCGCGAACCTGGAGCCTGTAGAGCGTGAAATCCGGCGTTACGAAGTGCTCAGCATTCCCTTTCGCCCCATTCGCTTTGTCCACTTGATCCCGCTCAGCCACCTGTTTGGCCAAGTCACGGCGCTTTTCATTCCCCAGCTCCTGCGCGGAGTCGTGATCTTTCCTGAAAGCCAGGCTCCCGCCAAACTCGCGCGCGTCATCCATGACCGCCGCGCCTCCGTCATGGTGTGTGTGCCTCAACAGCTTGAGGCCATGGGCGCCTGGGCGCGGGCCCAGTTGAGCGAGGAGGAATATGAATCCCCGGAAGCAATCCTCCAGCAAGCCGCAAAAGAGCATTGGTCGATTCCGAAACGCTGGTGGAAATTTCGCCGTGTCCACCAGCGTTTGGGATGGAAGATGTGGGCCTTTGTATCGGGCGGCGCGACGCTCCCTGCGCAAGTAGAATCGCTTTGGAACACCCTGGGCTACGCAGTCATTCAGGGTTATGGCCTGACGGAAACGGCTCCGGCTATTACCATCACCCATCCTTTCAAGATTCGTCGCGGCTCCGTGGGCCGCCCTCTGGCCGGGGTGGAAACTCGCATTGCCGAAGACGGTGAAATTCTGGTGCGGGGACCGAACGTTTCTCCAGGCTATTACCAGGATCGGGAAACCATCGAGCAAGACTTTGAGGACGGATGGCTGCACACAGGCGACCTGGGGCGGTTCGATGAGCAGGGCAACTTGATTTACCTGGGCCGCAAGAAGGAAGTGATTGTTACTGCGGAGGGATTGAACGTTTTCCCTGAAGATGTGGAGAAGGTTCTGCGGGAGCAGCCTGCCGTTGAAGACGCCGCAGTAGTGGGAAAGCGCTCAGCGTTCGCGAACGGGACAAGTGCCACGGAGAGGACTCTGGTTCATGCGGTAATCGTTCCCGCGTTAAGAGTTGAGCCGAGTGAGGTTGAAATCGCTGTAGCCCGGGCCAACAGCCAGCTTGAGCCGCACCAGCGGATTCGCGGCTTTTCCCTCTGGCCGGAGCCTTCCCTGCCCCGCACGCTGTCCACCTCCAAGCTTCAGCGAGCCAAGATCGCCAACTGGGTCAACGGCCAGGCAGCCCAGGCGGGACCTTCAACCTCCGCCCGCGAAACAGGCAACTGGCGGGACTTCCTGGTCCAACTGGGTACGCCTGCCGAGAGGGTTCGTCCGGAGGCGCGGCTGGCGGAAGACCTGGGGATCTCGTCGCTTGATCGCATCGAGCTGCTGACCTGGCTCGAAACACATGGCTTTCTATTTGATGAGCAGACCTTCGGCCAGGCGCAGACGGTTAGTGACCTTGAGAAGCTGATTCAAGCGCCGCCGCACAGCGATCATCCTCCCGCCTCTCCCAAAGCCGGGCAAGAAACAACGCCGGCGGCACGGCGTGATGCCTCGCGAGAGACCCAGCCCGGGCGAGCGTTCGCGACACGCACTGAGCCTCGATGGCAGGTTTCGTGGCCGGCCGCAATCGCGCGCGAAGCCGCGCAAAGGCTCCTGGCATTTCCGCTGCTGCGTTTCTACGTCAGAACCGAGGTTTACGGGCTTGAGAAACTCAGTAAGCTCCGCCAGCCCGCCCTGTTCGTCTCGAATCATCAGAGCTTGTTCGACGCGCCGGTCATTCTGCGATCGTTGCCGGGCCGCCTGCGCCGACGCCTGGCAGCGGCAATGGGCGAAGGCGCTTTCCGCCCGCATTCAAAGATGGCGCTTTTCTGGGCAAGGCTGGTGTTCAACGGCTATCTTATTTCCGACGACCCCGGTCGGGCACAGGAGGCTCTGCGCCACGCCGGCTGGCTTGCTGAAAACGGGTACTCAACGCTGATTTTCCCCGAAGGTGAACGCACCGAGGACGGCCAGTTGATGCGCTTTCGGCCAGGAGTGGGCGTTATGGCGGAACGGCTTCAGCTTCCGGTTGTCCCCCTATTACTCGAAGGTCTCTACGAACTTTGGCCGCGCACGCAGGATCGCCCCTTTCGAGGCAAGGCGCGATTGTTCGTCGGCGACCTCACAAGAATCAGGCCCGGTGAATCCCCGGCTGAGTTCGCTAAACGATTGCAAGACTATTATCGTACCTGGAAAAAATAGTTGTCTGCCTGGAAGAAGAACCGGCGCCGAGATTCCATCCGGTTCCCTTCAAGAATAGCTGAAGCTACTTACCCGGCGCGATCTTAGCGATAAGGCTTCAGGCAAGAGGTTGCTTGCGAATTCAACCTCTCGCGTTTCCGGCTGTTTACTTCGCTGGAGTGTGAGCCTACAATCCCGGTATGCTCGGCATCTTGCTGCAATTGGTGGTCGTCGTTCTGCCAACCGTGTTGGCGATTCTAATGGAAATTGCTACGCCAGAGATGCGCCAGTACCGCCATTGGCGAAAATTCGTAATGGCCTTTGGCTTTATTCTCAGCGCTCTCGTTTTGTTCCAGATTTTATACTCAAATAAGATGGCGAGAATAGGCCGGGAAAATGCAATAAAGGAAACTTCTAAACAAGTTGCCGCCGAGACTTCAAAAGAGGTGACGAAATCCGTTGCTAATGTATATGCGAGAATCGTATCTGAACAGCAGAAGCAGATTCAAGAACTCCAATCCCAAATCGCCGCACAAGGTAAGAAAGTAGATGTCATAAGTAGCAGTAACATTGTGACAGGCAAAAAACCTGTAAAAGTGGAAGTTATGAATCCACCTTCTGCCCCTGAAGCGCCAGCGTCACATCCGCTACCGAATTTGAGTTGGACTCAAGAGCCTGGACCGAAAACAAAGGATGGAAAGGCTATAACCATAGTGACATTTAGAGTTGACGATTTTCTACCGTTTCCGGCCTTTCTAGTGTAATGCGTCATAAATAGATTTACTTATGTTCGGTCTTCGGATATCCTGTTGCGCATGAGCCGAAGAGCCGCACCGATTTTGCTTTCCGGGCAGGAGCGGGCCACCTTGCAGAGGCTG
>Ga0307374_10002146_pt1 | contig 35560 bp, 35 predicted proteins | sample OX3MG_FD_202532 | JGI IMG/M metagenome (GOLD analysis project Ga0307374, IMG submission 202532) | Soil microbial communities from Risofladan, Vaasa, Finland - OX-3 | ecosystem: Environmental > Terrestrial > Soil > Coastal area > Acid sulfate soil | place: Finland: Risofladan, Vaasa | collected... | reverse complement strand
AGTGCTGTCCGCGGAGACTGCTGTGATGGTGTCCATGCTCGCTTCCTCAGTGCTTGTCGCGCCCGCTTGGCAACCCCGGTCTGGGTTCCGGAGTCTCTGCCCGCGTGACATATATTGGCGGCGGGGGGCAGTGGGGCGGAATAGTACGGGAGTACCGATTTGGGACGGCGGGGTACTACGGGCAGTCAATGGCCTGTAAGGCCTTAGGCCACATGGTTTTGCGGGTGGCTGGAAAAGATCGATCTTGGTGGCGGCGGCTCGGTGACCGAAGGCAAGAAAGATTCTTCGGGACACAGGGCGTCCCTCAGAATGACAGCGGAAGCGCCTTTGAGTGCGCCCTTGGAGACGCCGAAGCAAGCTTCGGCGTCAGACGGCGGCCGCGAGCCGCCGCAGTCCACGTGGCTGTGCCCTGATTTCCATAACTGATTGAATTGGCGGGAGGAACGCAGATGACTGTTGCAATGACTGGTTTGGACGCAGGCCCTCAATCGCAGCAAGGGGGAAGCGGAACTGGGTCAGGGGCCGACTCTGGCGCGGCTGAAAATCACGGGCGTGCTCGACGGACTGCTCCGACGCCGAGCGTGCGGACGAATCGATTCGCCACGGACGACGAGATTCTCGGCATCCACTCCGCTGCGATTCCGGCGCGAGCGAATGCCTCCGAGCCGGATGCTGATTTTAACGTGCGTAGCGAGACTGCAGGAACTGACGCAGATCCCGCGGAGCTTGACGCGGCGTCCGAAGCTGACGGCGCATCCACGGAGGCGCGCGCGCATGGACGTGATGGCGCGGGTGTCGACGAGCACGAGCATTTGCAAGCGGCGCTCGATGCGAATCCTGAGTTGCGCCGCGCCTGGCAGGACGCGCAGTCGTATCGCGAAGCGTTCGCCACGCCGGAGGAAGCGCAGGCGGCCACTGCGCTGATGGGCGATCTGAATCGCATGGACGCGCTGTTTTTCTCGCAGCGCCCGGAGGATCACGCGGAACTGGCGCGCGCGGTTGCGAGCCTCGATCCGGCGGCGTTTGCGTCGCTCGCGCAAGCGATGAATTCGCTGGCCGCGAGTGGAACGCGCGCAGTTGCGGCTGGCGGCGAAACGCAGAGTGCGCGGAACGCGAACCGCGGCGCTGAAAACCAGAGTGAACCTGAAATGGCGCGCGGGACTTCTCAACCATCGGCTCGGAACGACGGCACGCCGCCCGGACCCTCGGCTGCGCAGATGGAATTTTTACATTCGGCGAATGCCGCCGCGGTGCAGGGCGTGCTCGACGCGATCGAGACGCAGGTCGAGCGGCTGCTGCCGGAGGGCGTTTCAAAATCGGCGCGCAATCGCGTGGTCGGGGAAATTTACCGCGAGCTCGATGGAAGCCTCGCCGCGAATCGCCAACTCGGGCAACAGATGCGAGACGCGTTCCGGTCGGGCGGCCTCGATGCCGCGCATCAGCGCGCGGTGGTCGCGCTTATTACTGGACGCGCGCGCCAAGCGCTGCCCGGGATCGCGAAGCGCGTCCTGAACGAATGGACTTCGACTGTGGTGGCGGCGAATCAGGACCGGCTGGCGCGGCAGCGAGCGGCGGCGCATCGCGTCGATATTGCCGGATCGGGACGCGGAGGCGAAGGCGGACGCCGGCCGATTGGTCCGCGCGATGTAGATTATGGGCGCATGTCGGATTCCGACATTTTGAATTTGTAGCGCGGTAGCGTGAAGCGACGAGATATTCTTCGTCGTTGCGCTCCTCAGATTGACAACAGAGCGCATCCGCTGCGTGCGCCTACCGCTCAGCCGCTACAGCGAAGCGCGGCTGGTGGCGGTTTTGTAGGTGTAGATGATTTGCGCCAGCGACTGCGCGAAGCTGGTCACTTCGGCTGGCGTGATGGCGGGCGGCAGCTTCAGCAGGCCGCTGCTAGCCAGGTTGCTGACCATAGTGGCTAGATTCGAATTCACCTGCGTCCAGTTCACTACGCCGCCGGACGTCGAGGTGACCACGTAGGAATCGATCAGGCGCAGCAGAGTGCCGGGAGAAAGCAGCACGCCGTTGTTGGCGTTCATCGAGTTCACCAGATCGAGCGCGAACCACTGCACATCCTGCTGGCTGGTTCCCGAGGGCAGCGAAGCGATTCCGCTGGCGATTTCGGCGGCGACTATGGAATTGACTGCGTTGGTTTGCGCGGTTTGATTCGCAGAGCCGTCGGCATTCGTGGGAGGCATCGCGTCGGCCACGGCGCAGCTGAGGCCGAAGACAACGAGGTTCGTATCCGGCGCCTGGATGATATTAGAAACGGCCACGGTGTAGGATTTGTATTGCGACATGGTCATGCCGTAGTGAACCGTCAGCAGCTTTGTTTTCACCGCATTCGCGGCGAAGCATTCCACCGCTGCGTTTTGGCTCGACGTGCATTGCTGCCCGTGCGTGGGCCTTGCGAGCGCCATGCTCAAGACGGGCAGGCACACCCCTGCGAAGATCCACTTATTGAAAACCATCGGAGACTCCCCCGCTGCAAGTTTTTCGTCGCGTTCCAAGGCAGGGAATGAACGCGCGCTGGCGTCTAACGATTTCCAGCGCGCGCATCATGCGCTTGCTGGTGCGGGGCACTCAACTGTACGGAGGGCCAGTTTTGGGACGGGTGCGGAGACCTGTCCTTCTGCGCGATTTGCGTGGACTGCAGTACAGGCCAACCCCGGGGAAAACCGTTGTGGGCATGAGCCTACGTCACGGTTGAAAAATCGGGAGCTGGTTGACAATTCCTTCCCAAGCGATTGGGTGGCCACCACACGACCGAATTCCGTACCTTCGAGCGCGGAGGAAGTTCAAGACTCGTTGGTCAACAGCCGATCCAGCGGAACGAAGCGGCATGAAGTAGTTCACTTGCCCGCCGCTACCAACTCGAATGTAGTAGGCCAGATACTCGTCGGGCATATTCACCAAGAGCGGATCTGTGCGATCGCTAGAATAGAAATCGTCAACTGTGTTCTGGCCGTCGTCAATTCTCGGGTTGGCGCACCAGTCCCACGCGACTGAGTGCGGAGGCGGCTGAAACGTGTCGCTGTCAAATTTGGTGGTTTGGACTAGGCCTGTGACAGTTACCTTGAGGGTCAAATCGAAATTTCGAGTGGTGATTTGTCGCGGATACCGATTGGCGCCGACCTGAATAAAATCGGAGTCTTGCACGTCGAATTCTCTGGCCAAATCCTCCAGGGCCGGAGAGAAGTACTCCTGGTTTTGGTGCTCTGAGATCGAAACAATTCCTCCATCGCCGAAATCAAAACATGCCTGCGTAACATCGATCGGATCGCCGGCGCTCAGGCCCGCAGGACGGTGAACCGTGAGTCTGTTGCGGATTTCCATACAGGTTTCGGCGTGCCCCCCTGTCTGCGCGGAGAACACTCGCGACACATACGAGGTCGTCGTGGCGCTCGGGTGTTCTACGATACTCGCGGAATGAGCGCCGAGGTTCGCAGGAACGGCCCGCAACGCTCGGCGAAGTTCCCACAGGGGAATCGAAAGCGTTGGCGTATTGCGCAGCACGTAAAACTTGTCTCCGAGCGCGAGATCCGTTTCGGCAATAACACCGCCCTTCGCAGGCATCACGAGTCCTTCGCGGTATTTATCCGGAGCGGCCCACCAAAGGTCATAGCGGCCGTCGAATTTGTTGCCGCCCAGATCGAGATGCACGACGGCGGATAGATGGTAAGGAGGCGTGCCCGCTTGCCATAGATTTGCCGCGTCGGCTGCCTGCTGCAGCATGGCTTCCGCCTGTTTTTTTGAAGGAAGCTTTTGATGGGACGCGAATGCAGGACTGGCACAGCACAAGAAAGCGAACATGGCGACGTATATCGGTTTCATAACGTAGCGCGTACGCTAGCATCACGAACTCATCTGATCAAGTGCATTGCACTCGCAGAAGTTCCAAAAAGTCTCCGCCCTTGCAGGACACGTCCGTGAAGGACACCTCAGCTTTACCAATCTATCGACAATGCGCAAGCTCTGCGGATCGCGGTGTTATCCCGAACCAGCCCCGATGTTTTTGATCGGGGATGCGGTGAGGAAACTGCTTTCTCGACGCAGCAAGAGGCGAACAGCAGATCCCACCTCGTCCCGGTGACGCGCTTCGCCGCCGTGACTCGCTCGGGATGACAATCGGCAGCTAATGCGCAGCGTCCCGCCCAAGGAGAAACAAAAATATGGCACAGATGCAAAATGCGCAGTCCGTTGCGCTGCAACTCGAAAAGGTCCGCGACAAGCTGCCCCTGCTTTACGAACGGGACGACATGTTGCTGACCATGATTCAACAGCGGGGTGATGTAGAGCGCGTCAGTTCGCGCAACATGCGCCTGCCGCTACAAATTCGTCCCGGAGGCAAGGCTGGGCTCGCGAACATGGACGGCGGCGACCTGGGCCGCGGCTCCGGAACCACGTACGACGTGGCGCAAGTGACGCCGGTATTTTTCCGCCACGCGGTTGAGGTGACCAAGCTGGTCGAATACGCGTCGAATGCGCCCGAGAAAGCGATCGAGAATTCCGCCAAGCGCGAAGTGAAAAACGCCATGGCGCAGTTCCGCTCGTTTCTCGACAAAGTAATGCAGACCAACGGCAACGGCGTGCTGGGCACGATCAGCTCGATCACGACAAGTGGATTGCCCTCCGGAGTGGCCGCGCAGTTCACCATGGCCAAGCCGCCAGGCGCGCAGCTTTTCTACTACAACCAGACGGTGCAGGTGTACGACCCGACGCTGACCACCAACCGCGGTTCGGCGAACGTGCTGCTCGTCGATCCGTTCAATTCGCTGGTTCAGGTGGACGCGCTTCCGAGCGGCACCAGCGCCAACGACGTGATCGTTCACGACGGGCTTACCGGCTCGCAGCCCACGTCGCTCTTCGGCGTTCTGTACCACCAGTCGAACGCGACGACCGGCACGTGGCTCAACTTGAACCGCGCGACGTATCCGGTGGAATTGGCCACGCCGCGCGTCAACGGCAACAATTCCGCGCTTACGCCCGGCGCCGTTCGGCTGGCGATCAACAAAGTGCGGAAATCGTTGGGCAGCAATCAGCTCAGCAAGCTGGTGGCATACACTTCGCTCGAGCAGGAGCATCAGTGGGAACAACTCGGCGTCACCATTTCGCAGATCATCAAGGAAGGAGCGGGCGGACGCGCTAGCGACCTCGACCTGCTCTTCACCGGCGAGAAAAGCATGGCCGGAGTGCCCATCAAATCGAGCATCAACGCGAATCAGTCGCGCATTGATTTCCTCGATTTGTCGCATTGGGGACGCGCCGTGATGCAGGATATCGATTTTTACGACGTGGGTGGGCAAACCGTGTTCCCGATTTACGGGGCCAGCGGCGGACTTGCTTCGGCGTACATTTTTTACTTCGTCACCGGATTCCAGGTGTGGAACGAGTCGCCCCGCAGCGGCGCGTACATCGACAACCTGGCTATTCCGACCGGGTACTAACTGACGTTTGTCATTCTGAGGCGATTCGACGAGGATCGCCGAAGAATCTTTCTTGCGGGGCCTGCGGCGTGCGCGCCATCCCAGGCCGAAACGAAGAGGGATTCTTCGGGGCAAGAGTCGCCCCTCAGAATGACAACCACTACTTGTACTTGCGCCAGGTGAAGCACTGTTTGCGTTGTTCGCAAATAGTGCGGTCTCTCCAGGTCGACCTGCTACGCCATCCAGAGTTCCTCGTTCGTGACTCACGTGCGGCAAAACAGCGGCGGCAAGCCGCCGCACTCCACATGGGCTGGCGCTCTTTCGGGGGCGAGGCTTGAAAACTAGGCTAACGCGAGAGGCCACGCAGTGGGTCCGGATTTTGAGTCATAGAACAGCGGCGACCTTTGCTCCGCTGACAAGGCTCGCGGTGCTCTTGATTGACGCCGACGGCGCGTGGCGATACCATCAGCAGCATACGGCGTCAGCAGGGCATTGACGCGGAGGCTGCCATGAAAGCGACGATTGCAGCGGTGGCTGTGCTCTTTGCGGTGAGTTTCAGCGCTTCGGCGCTACGCGCGCAGCAGAACGATGCCGGCCCAACTGATCCGGCGATGGCCATGGCCGAATCGGCTCCGGTGCCGACCGTCACGCCCGCGGACGTGCTGAAGCTGATGCAGCAGCAGGACGCGAACGTCGTCCTGGTGGATACGCAGCCGGCCAGCGGCTTTGCCGATACGCACATTCCCGGCGCCGTGAATTACCCGTGGGTGATGCGCATCGCGAAATTCCCGATCAGCCTGCCGCGCGATAAGACGCTTATTTTTTACGGCTCCTGCCCCAACGATACGAGCGACACGATCAAGCAACTCGCCGAATACGGCTACTTCAACGTGAAGGTCATGGACGGCGGCCTGTACAAATGGGAATCGCTGAAGTATCCCGTCGTGCGCGGCGCGGGAAATGACGCGCAGCATCCCGATCTTTCGCAAGCGACACCGTCTTCCATTCACCGCGGGAATTAACCCCTTCCGCTAATTTTCCGTTCCTCCTGTGTAATTCAGCCTCCGCCGATGTGGAGTGGGGGCTTGCCGCCGCTGTCTTCGTTTTCGCTCGAACGGTCCTAGTCCCGACCACTTTCCATGATCCGCGTCACTCGAGAAACGCATCGGACACCCGCGTCGATTCAGCAGCGCGTGGAGCTTGCCGGAGGAGTCAACTGCTTCGGCGAGGCGAATTTCCGCGTGGTGTGGGGAGGCGCGCGTCTTGCATGGATCGGCGGCCGATGGACGGACCGCGACGCGAGCGGCAACGTGATTCGCGAAGCGATCGAGCTGCGCCGCGAGCCGAAGTACGTCCCGCACGACCGCTGGCACATCGAGCGCTGGATGCCTCCGGAGGCGTACGGCTCGCCGGAACTGTGGCGCGCGCAGACCACGGAGGTTGAGGGCGGCATCGCGATTCCCGCACTCGGCCCGTATCCTTCGCGTGGCGAGTACGAGCATTGCTTCACGTTGTCTGGAGTGCGCGGAGAGTTTATTCCGCTTTCGCCGGCGGCGTGCGACTGGATAGTCCGCGCCGTCGAATGGGCGCGGCGACAACCGCGCGGAGTGCGACGAGCGGCGGTTGGCGCGCGCGAATCGCGCCGTACTCTCGATTTCGATCACGCCGCTGACGACATATTCGACGACTCTGCACCGGCGTTTCACGCGCAGCCGTTTGTCCCGCTTGCGAACCGTTAGCCAGCGTGATGCCGGCCGCTGGGCCCGCCGCAGAGTACTGCGTTTGCCTCCGCTGTTTTGCTCGCACGTAGCGCCGTATGCGCACGAAGAGGGATCCTTCGCTGCGCTCAGGATGACACGCCTATCTGCCCGCGGTGAAGCACGGCAGATTCAGGATGACACCCGCTTCAGTTAGCGCGCGGGAGCGACGGTCGCGGCTTCTGCCTTCGTTAGCACGCGCGGTCGCGTACCAGGCTGAAAGCCTGGCGCTACACAAGCAGCGCCGCCAACAATCCCATTCGAAACTTAAAACGCATCTCGCTTGCCGCATCCGAAAGGACACCCTGTGAAAATGGAAGCAGCTAGGAACGCAAACTCTTCGCCCGCCGGGCACGGTTTCAATCTGCGGCGCGACATTCTCGCGGACACGGGTCCGAGAGACACGGCCGCGACGGTCAGCATCGCGTCGATTTCCGATCAGGACTGGTACGTTTCGCGGACGCACGGCGTGTATCACATTCCCGCGTGCGTCAAGCCCGCGTCCGCTGGGCCCCGGCAGGGGGAACCTGGCGGAGCGATTCAGTCGTATGCGCTGCTGCTGATCACTTCGCGCGGAGACGCGCTCGACCTGGGCGATAACCGGCGCTTTCCGTTCACGATTTCGGCGCGGGAAATTGCCGAGGACTTGCTGCAGGATCTGCGCGATCACGGAGTGTTTGTTTGCGCGGGAGCGCGTCCTACGGCTGACGAGCTCACTGCCGCTACTGTGCGGCGCGACGCGTACTATCACCGGTTGATTGCCGATGGTGACACGCTCTGGGCGCGCGGGCATTCGTTCCGCGAAATTTCCGATATGCACCGGCGCGCGGCGATTGCGCTGGGAGTTGAACGCGAGTGGGCGTACGTGCCAACGCGCACCAGCGAATGCCCTGCATGCGGGGAAAAAATTAAGCTCGGCGTAGCGGTTTGCAAGCACTGCCACGCGATTCTGGACGCGGAGAAAGCGGCGAAGCATGGGTTGGGAGCGACGCCGTTGAAGGCGAGCGAGCAACAGAAAATGACAGGCAGCTCTGCTTTTACGCAGCAAAACAGCGGCGGTAAGCCGCCGCAGTCCATGTAAGCGCGGACTGCATCTTCACGTGAGTCGCATTTGCACGAAGCGCTTCGCTACGAGGAGCGATTGTCATTCTGGGCCCGGTTTGCGGGCGAAGAATCCCTCTTGTGCGCGCGGTGAGGATGGGCACGCCTGCGCCGCGCAACGCGCCCAGGAGGGATTCTTCGTCGCTGTGCTCCTCAGAACGACACTCAATACGGAAAGGAAGGTCATGATTCGACGACTCGCAATTCTTTCGTTCCTGGCAGCGTGTGCGCTGGCCATTATCGTTGCGGCGATGGCGCCTACGGCGCTGGCGCAAGGATCGCGGCACGACGACATCGTGTTTGGGCCTGACGGGCACCCGATCGCCAACGCCACGGTGCGCGTCTGCCAGGCCGAAGCGCCCGGTACGCCGTGCACTCCGCTCGCGACGATCTACACGGACGCCACGCTAACGACCACCGCGCCGAACCCGTTCCAGACGGATGGAATCGGCAACTATCATTTCTACGCCCCGTCGGGACGCTACGAAGTGCAGATCAGCGGCCCCGGAATTGTGGGCACCGTCACCAATCCGGACGTGATTCTCGCTCCGGACACTTCCTCGTCCGGTTCTGGCAACGACATCTCGGCGTTCAGCCTGAACCTTGGCGGAAACTTGAGCGTGGCGGGGAACGCCACGATTAGCGGCACACTCACCGCTCCGAATTTTAATCCCGGCAACTTCAGCCCCTCGACGCTCAACGTGACCGGCAACGCGAGCTTCAAGGGCCCGCGGCCGTTTATCGACGTGACTGCGTACGGCGCCCAAGGCAACGGCAGCACCGACGACACTGCGGCCATTCAGGCGGCGATCAGTGCCGCGTGCGCTTTGTCGACGCGTCCGACGGTGTACTTTCCATACGGCGCGTATTTGGTGACACAGACGCAGAATCCGTCAACTGCGCCGATCTTTACCACCTGCTCGGAGTTGCACATCGAGGGATCGAGCACTGGTGGCGGCGCGCAATTTTTGTCGGCGCCGGAAACGCAGATTCTGGTTTCGCCGGGCGCGAGCCCAAACGCGGCGCCGGTGTTTTCGTTTGCCGTCCCGCAGAACTCCGTCACTGTGGAAAACATGGCGATTGGTGGCTACAACCAAGCGGTTTACGTCTCGTCGGCCAACGTGCGGTTTCAGAACACTTGCCTGACGGTGGGGTCGCCCACGGGCATGGCCGATAACACGCCGCTGAAAATTGCAGATACAATCTGGCTGTGGTTCGAAGGCGGCTGCCTGCAAACGCAAAGTGCCTCGATTCCCGACGTGATCCTCACGACAGACAATACGTCGGCGACCGTGGGACTTTTCTATTTCGAGAACAGCGTGTGGAGCGGCGGCGGAGTGCAGTATCTGGGCCGCACGAACTCTATCAGCAACATCGTGGGCAATTTCTGGTTTCGCGGCATCACTCTTGAAAATTGTGCGGGAGATTTCTTCAACCTTTCCGCCAACGCCGGCGTGAACACCACCGTCAGCGGCGTGGATCTTGACGGAATCACGATGTCGGACTGCAGCGGAAACGGCGCACTGGTGAACTTCAGCATCCCGAACGCTCTTTTTAGCGGCGTTTCGGTCAACCACTCGCTATCGCCGGGAGGCGGCGCCATCAAAATGAGCGCCGGGACGCTGGACCAGGCGGTGGTGAAAGGCTGCGATTTCGCATGCAGCGACGCGGTGTGGAACGTGTCCGGAAAGCCAATCGGCGGCAGCGTCATCGAAAATCACAACGGCTACGATTTCATCGTCAACACCAATGACAACGGCGACCGTTTGCGGTCGGACAGCATCTTTTCCGATCTGGACGGACCGGGAGTGCGCTTCACGCAGTCGGGAAGCAGCTTCGCCAATCTGGCCATCGATCCGGCCGCCGGAGTGCTTTTCGGCGACGGCGCGAGCTACGGCTATAGCGCGCAAGCGGTGGAAAACACCACCGGCGATCTGGACTTAGGCTTCGCGAAAACGCTGCCGCCCACGAATGTGACTGCGGCCGCAACCACCGGCGGCACGCTGGCGCCGGGCACTTATTATTACTGGGTGCGGTCGGCGATTTCGTGCAGCGGTTACACGAATTTCTGGTCCGCGCCGTCGCTGCCCTCGGGCGCGGTGGTGGTAGCCAGCCCGAACGATGCCGTTACGGTGAACTGGACGGCTCCGGCGGGAGGCGCGGCGTCCGTTCCAGGCTACTGCGTGCTGCGCGGCACGAATTCCACGTGGCCCGCGGGCAACGCGTACTACGAGAACAACGCAGTTCCTGCCGGGACCACAACACTCACGGATAATGGCTCGAACCTGATTTGCTGCGGATATTCGCAGCCGCCCGTGGCGAGCATGACGCCCGTGGACCGCTTCACGCCCACTTCGCTGGGCATCGGCACAACTTCGCCGCAATACAATCTTGACGTCAACGGAAGCGCGGCAGTGAATTCGCTAAACGGCGTGCAAAAAGCGGAACGCTTTTCCGGCGGCGATGCGGCGGCAAAAATCAACGCGTGCCTCACTGCGGCAGCGGCTACAACGGGAGTCTGCGACGCGCGCGGACTTACCGGCACAATTACCGCTACTTCGCACATCGCTATTCCCGCCGGGACGGCGCTGCTGTGGGGATCGGCGCAACTCACGGTGAACGATTCGACTACGCATGATGCCGTGGAATTCCTGGGCGATGGCGCGGCTCTGGTTGGATACCAGGAAGCGGGGCTGGGCACCGTGCCACGACCAGACGCGTCCGGTTACATCGCGTGCGGCCTGGCTGGCTGCACCACGGTGGATAATCCGAATGCCGCTACGCGCAACGTGGACTGGATTCATATCAAGGATATGTACCTGCAAGCGGATGGCGCCAACTCGACGGTGATTAATTTGACCAGCATCGGCCACGCCGATCTGGAAAATAACCGCTTCGTGCTGGGGACCGGCGGGAGTTCGTACGGAATTTATGGCAACACGTCCACGGGCGATCTGGACTCGACGAACACGCTGATCAAGCACAACGAGTTCGACCCGCAGAGCCAGAACGATTCGTGCTTGTATCTCGCCGGCGTTTTCAACTCCATTGTGATGGAGCAAAACTCCTGTTACTTGCCGGCGGAAAATACCGGTACGATCGGCTTCGCGCTGGCCAAGGACACCAACGGAAATTATCCGAACAACGACGAGTTCTACGGGAACGACTGCGAAGCAGCGACAACTTCGTTCGGACAGATTTGTTTCAACATCGTGAACGCGCAGAGCACGGTGATTGGGCCGAACAATCGCTGCGAAAATGTTTACAACTGCTTTCAGTTTCCTTCGGACGGCAGCGCGGTGGGCATCCACCTGCTCGATCCCTACATTTCGATTTCGTCGAATACGTCAGTAAAACCGAATGAGCCGGCTTCGGCGATGGTGGCCATTGACAACAACGGGCACAACTGGCTGCCGTCGATGCACTTCGGCATGAACGATTTGAGCGGGCCGAATTTGCTGGGCAACGCGGGTTTCGAAGGCTGGCAGAGCTCCACCGCGCTCGATTACTGGGGCGGGGTGAGCGGTACGAATATCAATCAACTGGGCACAGGAATTTATCAGCGGCAAGCGAGCGCCAGCGCGCCCACGGATTCCAATACGCAAGGAAATTTCAACGTGGCGATCGGAGACAACGCCACGACGGGCCTGGGCGTCAACTCCGCGTGCATTCAAGTGGACTCGACGCTGAATTACACGCTGGCGTTTCGCATTGCCGCGGCGAGTACCGCCGTGAATTTTCGTCCCGGCTTCCGATTTTATTCGGACGCGAATTGCACGGAAGCGGATCGCATCACCAGTGTGGCAACGAACGCGCGGGTCCTGACGCCAGCAAACTACGCAGGGATCTCGACGCTCGCCGGAACTGGGGCGAACTGGCAGAGCACCAATGCGTCGCTCACGTACAACAACGGGATTACCTGCAACTGCAACGTGACCGGCGCGGACTGGCAGGTCGCGTCCGCAAATACTTGGACGCCTACGCGCAATTTCGCGATCACGTTTCACGTGCCGAACTCGTATGGGAATTCAGCGACGATCGCCCACTCGATGCGCGTGTTCATTCTGGAAAATACCGCGGCGAATCCCAACGTGATTTACGTGGACGACGCGGCGCTGAGCCAGGGTTCGGTGAGCATGGACGTGCCGCTGCCGGCGTACGTGCCTGATAGCGGCAATCCTACGGTGTACGGGAATCTGACTGTGAACGGCGGGCTTAACGTAGGCCCGACGGCGCTGCCCGCAACGTTGACTACCGGAAGTCCGGCGGCGAACGACTGCGCTTCATTTGCAGCGGGCGCGGTCAGCAACATTCAGGACTCCGGAGCGCCATGCTCTTCGATGCTCACGCGATTTGCTCTCGGCTCCGTGGTTGGCGGGCAAGCTCCCAGCGCCGCGAATGCCGTTAACACATCGGTGATCTATCTGCCGAACATCCAATTTTCGAAGGTCGCTGCGGACGTTTCTACCGCGGACGCGAGCGGCAGCGATTACTACAGCTGGGCGATCACCGATCTGAACGGCAACGTGAAATGTTCCGTAGCGGCGGTGAATCTCACGGCCGGCGGCACCAGCGATCAATCTTGCACCCAGGGAACTGTGACGCTGACGAATGGCGCGTATATTTTCGCTTTCACCGGCAACGCCACAACCGCGAAGATCGCGTACGGCGGCACGGCGCCGCTGGCGCTATCGAGCGCTACGTCCAGCTCAACCAGCGCGAGCGGCGCGATGACGTTCCCCATCAGCGTGCCGGCGGCGGGCGCGACGTTTAGCGGCTATGGATTGCCAGCCATCTTGCTGCATTAGTTTGACCCGCTGAGCATCGGTACGTCGGAGGCCTAGGTAGAGGCCGCAAGAACAGCGGCGGCAAGCCGCCGCACTCCACAGGTGCCAGTGCCGGGCTCTAGCAGTGCGAGCTGCGCGATGACGTGCAGGATTACGGCGCCTGGATTTGGGCAACCGTCGGCGATTAGGGCATGCCGTGCGTTGTCGTTCGCGGCGGTGATACCATCTGTCCCTATGAAGGACGGCGTTTTGCGTATCGGCTTTACGGAAGGCAAAGCGGACAGAATTCAGGTTGGGACGGCGCTCGCACAGACTTATGAAAAACTTTTTCGGAGCGCACGGCGCCAAGCGCGCTCGCGACAGTCCCGCGAGATTGGTGTAAAGGTCATCGTATTCGGCTGCCTTTGGCTCGAAGCTCTATGCAACGGATGCGTTCGAGACACATTGGAGCGAAGCCCTCTACCTCAGAGCCTTCGGGTGGCCGTCGTAGACGCTATCGAGCGTGCGCCGATCCGACAAAAACTCACTGTACTGTCGGCCTACCAGGCTCCCGAGCAGGCGACGCTGGTCAAGAATGCAAATCAGCTTTTTGAGCTCCGTAATCAGCCCGTGCATTTTGGAGAACAACTAGAAGAGGTCGATGGTGCGATCGCGATTGAGACAATTACGAAAAACGCATTTGGCCAACTACAGGAAACGAGGCTCGTGAAGAAGCTAAAACCACCCGCTCTCGATACCAGCATCAAAGACATTCTGCTGACCAAGCGGTGGCTCGATCAAGTAAAGGGCGAGAAAAGAATGCGCGGCGCACCTGCCAGCCGACGACACCTCGGCGCGTGAGGCGCGACTGAGCGTGTCGCGATCACTCTCACGCAAAAAGCAACATCAGTATTTGTGGCCTTGGTGGACGAGGTCCTTGAGGCGAAGACCGCCCAACTTGTTTCCTTTGCGGAGTTCGGTGAGACGATCAATGGCTGCGCGCACGGACTCAATTTCCGGCTCGCTAGTTGCTCGACCGGCACTGCGAGCCAGCAATTCCTGCACATAGACTTCGACTGAGACGCCGCGCTCTCGCGCCTCTGCCGCCAACACGTCAGATACCCTGATGGCGATTTCCATTTCTCACCTAGCCAGAAAGCATCCCGGCCATCTACCTCGACCCATTATATGGCTGCCGGGAAATTTCCGCGGACGAGCAGCAGGTTGCGACGGCGTAAACGCCAGGCGTTCGCGCCGCCGAACTGCATAGGGGCTTGTTGGACGGATCGCGCCGGCTGATATTCCGTTTCGCATTTCAGAGTTACTCGAACTTCGGAGGCTGATATGCCAGTTGTGCTCACAACCGCGTATTCGCAAGCGGAAGACGCTTTGAATTTGGCGCGCGCGCTGGTGAACGACACAGCGGGCGTGGTTTTTACCGACACGCTGCTGATGCCGCTGCTGAATTCCGCGTACCGCGGCTTGCAGCGCGAGCTGGCGGAAGTAGGCGTCAGCGTGCTGGCGGAGCAGCAGGATCTCGATCTCGAGCCCGATCCCACCAGCGGCGTGACGCAGACGGAAATTAGCGATACGTCCAGCCCACAGCTGCCTACCGACTGCCTTTGTCCGCACATGCTGTGGGAACGCGCCGCGGCGAACACTTCCGACGTGTTTATGCCGATGGAGAAATTCACCAGCGGCGGAGGCATGCTCAACCTGCAGCCGAGCGCGTATCTGCGTCTGTGGGAATGGCGCGAAGACAAGGTCAATCTGATCGGCGCTACGCAGGGGATTACGGTTCGCATCCGCTATGAGAAGGTTTTGCCAGAGCTGACGCTGGGCACCGATCCGGTGCAGATCCGGTCGGCCACCGACCCGCTGGCGTTTGGTACGGCTGCGCTAGCGGCGCGTTCGCGAGGCGCGCGTGCGCTGGCTCAGGACCTGATGGGCGCAGCGGAAATGGCCACGGAAACTTTGATCGAGCGCTACGTACGTCCCGAACAGGTGAGGGGAAGGCGGCGCATGCCGTATAGCTACCATCGCCGCGTGATTTATTTGTGAGGCTGTGTGGCCCGCATCGAGGAGCGCATGCGCTATTTGGTGACTACGTCGAGGATGGCCTGGAAGGAGCGGGCGGCGTTCAGGGAATTGCCGTTGGCGTCGAGCGCCGGGCCTTGAAATGTGAGCGCGGTCTGGCCGATGGGCGTAGCGTCCGTGGTGGTCGCGCCCTTATGGTGGCAGCCGGCTAGAATTGCTGCCGCCAGTCCGGCGCCGGCAATCAGCAGTGACATGCGCCGTCGCGAAGCTGCGCTGCCGGGCGCTGCGAATGCCGCGAGCAACAAGCCCATCGCGCCGAAAGCAAGAAACACTATTAGCGCAAGGTCAAGGGACGAAGATTTGTTCGCCGCTGCGGCCGAGACGGGCAGTGCCGGGCGCTCCGCCGGGGGAATGCCCATCAGCTCGGAGTGAGAGGGCCCGTACGATGAGCAGCCAGCCGATGGAACGGGCGCGATCACTTTGGCTGAAGAAGTAACGATCGTCATCTGCACGTTTACCGGAGTTCCTGGCGTGATCATCGCCGGGCACGGCGTGACGGCGCAGCTGGTGTCCGTCGGCAAATTCGTGGGGCAGGTGAAGGTGACCTGCTCGCCGTTCATACCGAAGACGTTGTCCGGGGTGAGCGTGGCGTTAAATGTGATTGTGCCGCCGGGAATGACGGAAAGTTCCGCAGGTATCTGCGTGGTGATGCTGTAATCGTTGGCATAGCCGGCCAGATTGATGGCCGTGGAGTCGCCTTGCGCGTCGGTGACGAGAACCGCGCCCTGGCGCAAGCCGGAAGCTGTGGGCGTAAACGCCACGGTGATATTGCAACTCGCGCCTGACGCCAGTACAGAGGCGCACGACGTGCTCTGCACGGTGAAATCCGGCGCGGTTGCGTCTTGCGCGATCACCGAGCCCGTGGGCACCGAAAGCCCGGTGATTTGCGTGCCGGAGGTATTTTGCATCGTAAAGGTGCTAGTCGCAGATACGCCGCCGACCGGACTGTTGCAGAATCCGAAGTAATTGGTTCGCGCGCAGGTTGCCGTGTTCGCTCCCGGCTGAGTAAATGGGAAAAAGAGCGCAGGGCTCTCCGTTGTGCCACCCGGACCGTTTACTCCATAGCCTGAAATGTAAACCGTGCTAGTGTCCCCCTCCGAGTCCGTTGCCACCAGCGCGGCCGATCGAAGGCCAATGGCGGTCGGCGTAAATTCAACGGTCGCGGTGCAGGCGCCGCCGGCGGCAAGCGCACCGCAGCTGCTGGTCACTAAGAAATCCGCGCCACCCGATGCAAATTCTGATTCGAGCCCGGGAATAGCGGATAACGAGAGATGGATTTGCGTGAGTGCCGCCCCCGCTGTCACCGTAAAAGTTTGCGCCGCACTCGTTGTATCAATCGTCACTCCGCCATAGCTGACGGAATTGTCCAGCCCGCCGCTCGGGGGCGTGAGAGCCAACTTATTGCCCGTGCCTTCGATATTGATGGGGAGCGAGTCACCCTGAGAATCTGTCACCGTTAGAGCTGCGGAGCGCAGTCCGGTTGTCGTTGGGGAGAACTTTACGTGAACTTCACACTGCAGGTTCGCGGCGATGCTTCCCGTGCACGAGTTCCCACTGATTGTGAAATCGCCCGCGGCAAAATCTCCTGTTAACCCCGGAATTGGCCCCAGTGCGACTGCGACGCCGGTAACCGCACCCGAATTGTTGACGTAAAACGTCTCCGATTGGCTGGTGGTCCCGGGCGGCTGGTCGCAGAACGTGTAGGCAGGGCCGATAGAACATCCGCCCAAGTACTGCGTCACTCCAAAAAGCGAGAGATTGCCGGGATTTGCTGGCGCGGCAGATACGCGCCGCAGAGTGCTGCTCGATCCCAGGGCCAAGGCCGCCAGAATCACCACCGTTACCGCACCAATAGCCAGCAATCGCCGCACGTAGCTCTCCCTCTCGAATTGCCGCAGCATGAAGTCTGATCGACGCCGTTCATTCCCCGCGCGAAAAAGCGCTTCCGGGACGCCGTTATGATTCACCCGCACACGCAGGGGTTGTGTCTGCCGCACCCGGACGCACTAGCAGAAAGCCCGGCACACCGGCGCGGCTGTGCGCCGGGAAGTCGCTCAGAGTAAAAAGACTTTGCCACAAAGACGGCCATCATAACAGCGCCGGGGCGTCGCGGCCAGCGCGATTCGAGGATAAACGCGGCAGCGCTCCACAGGCACGGCGCAGATTGCGACGCTGCCGAGGGAATTTCGCGCTGAGTAGCGTGCTACATCGAGGCCCGATTTGGACGCTGCGAAGAAGAGGGATTCTTCGTCGCTGCGCTCCTCAGAATGACACGCGCGTTTGGAATGGCACCCGGGGCAGCGGCACACCGGAGCCGCAGTTGCACGCTGCGAAAAACAGCGGCGGCAAGTCGCCGCACTCCACATGAGCTCAGGTGGTATCTTCACCGGACGTTGAATTTCGAAGGGTCGCTGGGGCTTGGCAGCATCGTAGCCGCTAACATCCTGAGCGCTTCATGGGCGAAGAATCCCTCCTGTGCGTGAAAAAGGGAAGCCGCAGGTTCGGCTATGCGCGGAGCACACCTCGCACCATGTGGAGTGCGGGCGCTTGCTCCCGCTGTTTCTGAGACGCGGCGATTGCGCGAGACGATTGAGCGCGGAGCGCACCGCGTGCCAAGGATCACTAGTCGCGAATCACGAGCCACCAGTCACCAATCACCACTCACGAATCACGCTCTTAGGAGGCACCATGGCACTTACATTCACGCTTGTGGACACTTGGGACGATGGCAAGCGCGTCCACGTGACCGGCACCGTCGGCGCGTCCGGCAGCTACGCTACCGGCGGCGACACGCTCGACCTTTCACAATTTCCGGCGATATCTTCGACGCAGGCTCCCATCCAAGGCACCGCGTGGATGGATGGGCTGGCGGGGTACGATTACGTCTTCGCCCCGGGCGCGGCGATGAATTCCAGCAAGGTGAAAATATTTCAGCAGGGCGCCAGCGCCGGCGCATTCCCGGAGCTTGCCGCAGGCGCGTACCCCGCGGCCATCACGGGCGATGCAATCTCGTTTTACGGGATCTTCAAGAAGCTGCAATAGCGGGGGCTACCTGAGATCGACGCGCACATCCACGAATTTACGGAAGCCGCGGTCGAAGCTTGCCAGATACTGACCTGCGGATTTCAGCGAATGACAAGCTCTTGCCTTTATTGCTGGAAAGAGCATCTTTGAGCGACAACAGGCCCGGACGAATGAGGCTCGTGGCGCGATCGTCCGATCGGGCTGCTCGGGCCTTGCCGCTCTTTTTGAAATCGGGTTTCCCAACAGTTCGTTTCACTTTGGGCGATCCTTACTTCGAAACTACCGTATCACAAACCATCATGACGATCGCTCGACCGCGATGATCGAGGCGCGCCGCGATGCATTGGACGCGGCTGCCGCCACCGGTATATTGCCGCGAGCGCGTACACACACAGAAACACTTCACCGCCCACACAAAAACCATGTCGATTGAAACATTTTCGGCTTTGCCGCTCAACGTCTTCGGCACGTGGATCACGCAGCTCGATCCCTCCGACGTTCCACCGGGAATGTCGCCGAATCTTGGCGATGTCGATTTCTTCCCGGGAGGAGTGCGCACGCGCCCGGGACTGGTGGCCGCGTTCACGCCGATCGGCGGCGCGCCGCAGGTCAATGGCCTGAAAAGCTACATCAACACCAACCTGCAGAAGTATCTGCTGGTGCTCGATTCGCTCGGCAATTTGTATCAGGAGCTTTCGCCGGGCGTGCTCAGCCTACTGGAATCCTACGCGGTGAAGGCCAACATGTTTCTCGCGTCCACCACGCATTTTGGCCGCGAGTACATGGCGCTCAGTGACGGACTGCTGGGACAGGATTTTCCCCGGCAATATGACAGCGCGTATCTCGATCGCGTCAGCCAAGTGGGCCCCGGCGAAGGTCCATCGGTGGCCGACGCGACCACCGGCGGCAGCGTATCACCAGGAGTGCATCAGGTGTCGGTGGTTTTCGTCACGCGGCAAGGTTACTGGACCGCGCCTTCTCCGCCGGTTTCGTGGACTGCGGCGGGGAATTTTAAAGTGAACGTGACGAACATCCCGACTGGCCCATCGAATGTGGTGCAGCGGCTGCTGGCGTTCACGGCTTCGGGCGGCGCGAGTTTCTATCATGTGCCGGCCGCGATGGTGATCAACGACAACACCACTACATCGCTCACCGTGGACTTCAGCGACACCATTCTGCTTTCCGGCACCAGCATGGACTATCTTTTCGGACAGGTGGAATTGCCGGCGCAGCTCGGTTCGGTAGCGTATGCGGAGCGGATTTTCTGGTGGGGCGAGCGCTCCAATATGGACGGATTGCGCAACCTCTCGTTCGATGGCGGATGGGACGCGTCTGGCAACGGGCGGCCGCTTGGCTGGCAACTCGATTCGGCGTTTGGCGCGGGGGGTAGCCGCGAACCGAGCAACGTGGTTTGGGGCGATGCCTATCGCATCACGGCGGACGGCGTCACCGCCAGCCGCGGCATGATCGAGCAGAGCGCGGCGGTGGATTCCGCCGGCAATCCGCTGTGCGCGGGCAACACCAGTTATTCGGTGCGAGCGCGGCTGGCGCGCAGCGCCAATCTGACCACCGGCAATTTGCGCATTGACGCGTACAGCCCGTCAGCCGGGCAGCTCGCGGCGGGGTTATCCATTTCCGCAACGCAACTCACTCCGCAGTACGTGGAATTTAGCGGCGTGCTATTTCCAGCGCAAGCTTCGCTGCCGCCAGACGCGCTGCTGCGCGTTTATGGCGACAGTTTCCCGGCGCCTGCGGACGAGTCATTCCTGGTGGACTGCATCGAAGTGTTTCCAACCAACGCGCCGCAAAATCCCTCGCTCGTGCGCGCGTCGGGCACCGATGAGCCGGAGGCTTATGACGACGTCACCGGAATCATGAGCATCGCGGAAAACAACGGCCAGGGGTTGCGCGCGGCGTTCACGCTGCGAAACAATTTGTATTTCGCGAAAGAGCGCAGCCTGTATGTAACGGCCACGGACGGCATCAACGAACCGGCGCTTTGGCAAGTCGAGGAAGTGTCGAATCAAGTCGGCACGCCCTCCGTGCATGGCATCGGAATCGGCGAGGAATGGGCGGTGATCGCCGGGCGCTCCGGACTCTATCTTTTCGATGGCAGCCAGCCGATCAAAATCTCGCAGGAAATTCAGCCGACGTGGGACTCGATCAACTGGGCATATGGGCAGACGATTTGGGTACAAGTGGACACGCGCGAGAAGCGCATCTATGTGGGCGTGCCGATGGGCGCGGCCACCCAGCCGAATCAAGTGCTGATGCTCGATTATGAAGAGGGATTTACGGATCCGCTGGTCGCGACGCTTACCGCTCCGGATCGCGGCCGGAAATGGGCGCCGTGGACAATCTCGGCAAATTGTTGCGCGCTGGTGGAACGCGTAACCGGCGAGGCGCAGATTTTCTTTGGCTCGAATAATTCTACTGGGAAGGTGTACGCGCTCACTCCGGGCGCGTATTCGGACGATGGCGCGGCAATCAACTCGTTTTATACCACGGCGTATCTGGCGGCCACCGGCTTGAGCGGGCGGAATCTGTTTGGCTATTTGACGGGCTACGTGCTCGGCGCGGGATCGCTGGCGCTATCAGCCAGCTTGCCGGGAAACTCCAGCACGATCGCGCTGGGTGCGTGGACGCTCGGTTCGCCGGCGTCGCGCGACATGGAGCAGTTCACAAACGTGCTGGCGGAACGCGTGGCGTATCAGTTCGGCACCAACGCCGCCGCTTCGTGGTTCTCGTTGACAAAGCTCGTTCCGTGGGCCAAGCCCGACCCGTTTGCCGTGGTACGCGGCGGAAACTAGCCAAGGTTGGCTTGGCTTCGCTTCCACTGCGATCGCTTTACGGTATCTTGCGCGCGGCCTTTGATCGAAGAGGGATTCTTCCGGGCGAGAAGGCCCCGAAGTATCACGCCGACCAATCTGCCGCGGCATCGCGTTACGGCTAGGCGCGCCGCACGGCCCTTTTTTTCAAAGGGCAGGAAGCTAGTCGAAAAGCACGTCGGGGTTGGAGTCCCGCATGACGCGGGAGGTGGCGCGATTCGCGGCCACCGCTGCCGCGTTGGGCTCTTCGGCGTACGGCGCAGCGTGGCCGTTGCCTTTGCGACGATCGTCGCGCTGTAGCGCTTCGATGGCCAGGTCGACCGCTTCGCCGACGTTTTCAACTCGTCCCGATGAGATCATCTGCTCGAGAATCACGTACGTTCGCGCTGATACGCTTGCGCAGACTTTTCTTCGAATTTGTAACATCGTATGGTCCCCCTGAACGCGATCTACCAAAATTCGCGTTCGATAGTGCGCCGCGCGCGAAAGGCATTCAATTAGGCGAATCGCGTAGGCGGAGTACGGCGAAGCCCGAGGCGCGTTTAGGGGAATGGCGCTACACGAAGCGCGGCTAAAGAATCGAAAAGGCGGCGGCCGTGCGCAAAGGCAGAATACAGCGGCGGCATGCCGCCGCACTTAACACGATGCGAGGCGAATCGAAGGGGACAGCGGAGCGCGCTATTGCAGTTGCTCTTGCAGCGCGTTGATCACCAGCATGGATGTTTGCAGGTCGCTGCCGGTGGCCTGGTGGTAGCGGAACTCGGCTTGGCTGGTTTGACGCGCGCGCAGCATGCCGATCAGCTCGGCGCGCAGCGGCTCTTTGATCTCTTTCGCCAGCTTCTGGTAGTGCTCGCGGGCGGCGGCATTCTCTCGATAGATTTTCAGGCCGTGCGCGGTGATGCAGGGATGATCGTCCATCCAGCGGCCGTTTCGGCGGGCCAGCCAGAGGACCACAACTCCGCCGTCAGTGGTTCCCGGATACCGGTAGTCGATGCGCAGCTCGCGTTCGGGCTTGACCGGCAGGTATTGGACGTCCGAAAGCGCTTTCAAATTGCTTAGGTTGACCGGCGGAGAAGTCAGCGTATACCCCTGTGGAATGTGATCCGTTAGCTGCATGGCCAGCACGGAGTCGTAGACTTCTTTGTTTTCGGGCGTGATGCAGGCGCGCGCTTGCGGCACAAAATACGACCGGATGCGCGTCACGTCTTTGGCGTTGATCGCGGCCACGTATTGCGCGGCGAAGGCTCGCACGTCCGGCGGCACTTTCGCGCTCTGCGCGCGGGCGCACGGAATCGCGGCAACACTGAACGCAATCCCACAGATCGTTCGCCTAAGCGCTAGCCTCATCGCATCCTCAAACGTATTGCAATTACCATGACATGAGCGGGCACCCGACGCAAACTGGCCGCTGTAGGGCGCTCCCTAACGGTTAATGGCCTAAGTTAGTACTACCGGAACGCAGCTGGATCGAAAGGTTACGAACCGAGATGCTCAGCATTCAGCAGATCGAAGCGTTGCGTAACGTAAACCCGCAACTATACGAAGCGCTGCGGCGCATCGCGGGGGCGTCGCTCGGGCCCAATCAGGGCTGGAGCCTGGACGACCAGATTACCGACGGCGCCGATTACGCGCGCGTCTCTTCGGGAGCATTGACGGCAGGGAAGGTCGACCCGTCAAAATCAGGCGTGTTGATGAAAGGCTCCGTCCCGCCCACGTGGTCCGGCGCGTTCACGTACGTGTCGACGGCATCGAGCCTCACGTGGTCATGGTCGGGCTTAAGCATCTGCCGCGCGGACGGAACCGCTACCGCGATACAGAACGGATCCGTTGGAGTCACCGGGCTCGCTCCTGGCACCACTTACTATTTTTATCCCTACTGGGACGATGGCGCTGGAGCTATCGGCTGGGTGGCGGGCGCGTCGGGCGCTCCGAGTTACGCGCAGTCGGCCAAGACCAACTCCGCTGCCCAACAGCAAGCGCTGCAGGGCCGCGTGCCGCTATCGCAAGGAGCGGTTGTTGCCGCTACCACCACCAGCGGGACCGGAGGCGGCTCGGGCGGCGGCAGCGGGAGTTGCTTGCGCTCTGGCACTATGGTGGTGACGAAAGAGCGCGGGACCGTCGAAATTGAAACCTGCACCATAGGCGAGCATCTGCGCTGCCCGTCGGTTGCTGGCGGCGAAGCGTGGACGCGCATCGTGCGCCTGGAAACGCGCGATGCGGATACTTTCATTCGGCTCTACTTCTCGAATGCCGATTCGCTGGAAGTGACTCCGCACCACATTTTCACTCTGGCCGACGGATCGCCGATGCGCGCCGAGCGGCTGTGCTTATCCGACGTGCTGGTGGGGCGCTTCGGGCGCGTCACTCTGAAGAAGATCGAGGTGATTGTCGAGCCTGGGCGGAAAGTGACCGTGAGCTGCGAGCCGATGCATGAATTTTTCGCCGGGAGGCACGCCGCCTCGATCCTGACGCACAACTACACGTTTTCGTCATAGCCTTCTAGTAGTGGCTCTCGAACGGAAGGACGCTGCAGCGAGGAGCACGGTCGGCTCGAATTGGTCAGGCCCCCGACTTACGGTCAGCGGAGGGACGTAGCGCGCGGCGGCAAAAAACAGCGGCGGCAAGCCGCCGCACGTTACACGAGCCGAATCTTTGGCGGTGCCGTCGAGCACACCTCGCGCCACGTGGAGTGCGGGAGCTTGCTCCCGGTGTTTTTGAGGCGCAGCTAGCGCGTAGTCGAGTCATCGCGCGGTGCCTCGCCTTCGAGGTGCCGGAGAGGAGAGAGTTTCTTCGTCGCCGCGCTCATCATAATGACGGCATCCATGCGCTAGCTGCGGCTATGGCGCTAGCTGCTGGCGCGTGCGGCGCGTGCGTTCGCGGAGCTGTTAGCCAACTGCGTCAGTTTCGCGTCGGCGGCTTTCTCTTCTCGCAGCGTGTCCTCGAGTGCGGTGGCCGCGGTTGTGAATCCAAGCTGCCGGGCCCACGCCGAAAGCGTGCCGTAGAGCGCGATCTCATAGTGCTCCACCATGTTGCCGTTAGCGATCAGAGCCGCGTCGCGGAGTTCGGGCGAGGAAATGTTCGAGGCAGAATCTTTCGCCGCGTCCATGATTTGGGATAGGACGCTGTTACTCTTGGTTTTCGGCGTCAGTTTGCACGCGTTAAAAACCTGCTCCAGGCGCGTCACGTGGCGGCGTGTTTCTTCGAGGTGCTGCTGCAGCCCACTGCGAAGCTCCGGCGATTGCGCCGCGCCGATCATCGACGGCAGCCCTTTTTCAACCAGTTTGTTTTCACAATCGTACGCGTATTGCAGCTCGATTTCGAACAGCTCATTCATATCTTTTACGTTGGTAAACATTACCATCTCCTTTTCGCCGGGCGTCGATATTGCAATCCAATCGTTGACTTAAGATCTGGCGGAGTTTGGCGGGTTAACCTTCCCCAGCTCTTTAATTCCAGATATACGCTATTCGGCGCGACGAAAAGAGCGGGTCATTACCGTATTTCACTTTCAGCGATAGGCCTCCCATGACCGCTAAAGCGTACTACCTAACCACGCTGGGCGATTGGCAACGCCACGCCGGCCGTTTCGCGAGTTCGCACTGGCTCGCGTTGGATCAGGCGATTGGCGAGGCGCACGCCCAGAGTGCTGACGCCGCGCCGCACTCCGGCACGCGCATCCTGGTGCTGGTGGAAGCGGACGAAGGCGCGCATCTGGCTCTTGAAGGCGACGCCGCGTTCGAGGCGCTGCCGCACCCGCTGGCGCTGCGGCCGGTTTCTGAAGCGGCGCAAACGGCGCTTGCAGCTATTAGCGTAGCGCCCGGCGCGACCACGTTTGATGCCGCCGAAGCAGCCGCGCGCGTTCACCCGCTCTTGCGTCACCGAGTTTTTTGACGATCCGGATAGGATCGTCATCCTGAGCGGGGTGTAGGCTCGCACGGGGCGCGAAGCGAAGGATCTCTCCTGGCGAAGCGAAAAATCTTTGCAGGCGGCCACATTGCTCGTTCGTGAATACAAAGAATCCGATCTGGACGCGCTGCGGCGCATGCACGCGAGCCAGGGCTTCGATTACCCGATTCCGGATATCGACGATCCAATCTTTGTTTCGAAGCTGGTGCTTGAGGACGACTCAGGATGCGCCGCGATGGCGTCGCTCGCGCGCCTCACGTGCGAAATGTATTTGCTGGTCGACCGGGACGCAGAGCGAGCGAAGCAAAATAGCGGCGGCAAGCTGTCGCACTCCACCTGCTCTCGGGCACAAGCGAGGCAACGCTACGACTGGCTGCTGGCGCTGCACGCCGCCGGCGAACGCGATCTTTTCGCGCGAGGGCTTGACGACGCGCACGCGTGGTTGCCGCCGCCGATCGCGCGGCGGTTTGGACGCAGGCTCGAAGCGCTCGGCTGGATTCGCGACGATGCCTGGAGGCCTTACTGTCGCCGTCTGAACAGTGATTTGTGATTGGTAATTCGTGGCGAGCTCTTATTCGAGGTGGCCAGAGCAACGACTGGAACGATTCGCAAACCGAAGAGCTTTCCATCGCTCCTGGACTACACGGCAGCGCGCATCGCAACACCTATTTGGGAAATAGAGTAAGGGGCGGCTCGGGAGCATTCAGCTCATCGCTCTTGACATGAGGATAAACGAACTTTTGACAAACCAACCCCGCCAACATTCCGCCCATCGCCCACTGGTCCAGGAGCACTAGGGCAGATTGAGGGTAGCCAAGCGTACCGAAAACCACCGCAAACGGTAGGAGAAAGGTCAGGCCAGCCATGCGGCAGATCTTAGGCGACCACTTTCGAATCCTTCCGACGTACGCAAGAGCGGTGCCCGAGCAAAAAACGCCGACGGCCAGGACGCAATAGAAAGCGCATGCGTAACCACTGCGTGTGGCGATGGTCGCATGGTCCGCGCGGGGCAGCGTAGTGAGCCAATACAACCCGCCGAAGGCCACGCCAAATCCGGCGGCCGCCGAGGCGACCCAGCGGAACGAGAACGGTTTTGCTGGCGTAAACATAACGAAATAGTATAACCGGCATGCCGCACGCGCAAGCAAATTTTGAGCGCTGGAGCTACGCAACGGCAGGGGATAGGCTAGGCGCGAAAGTCCCAGGCCCCTCGACCGCAGTGCAGATTCGGCGCACCGGCTTCGACCGAATATAGCGGCGGCAAGCCGCCGCACTCCACAGACCTCGACGCTCGGCGGTGCAGCATTCATTCCGGGGTGGCAGTCGTGGGATCGTTCGACATTAATTCAACAATCTACCACGGCAATTCAACGCGGCAATTCAACACGACGAGGCAGCATTCATACGGCTAGGCAGAAAATAGGGAGGCCTTATGTCACGCGGAGCACAGCACACCACGCGGGCGCTGACCGATCAGCAGCTGGCGCAGCAGAACCAGCTTATCTCGCAATCGAATCAGCAGGGGCAGCAGGACCGTTCGCTGATGTTGCCGACGATCCAGAACCTGCTGACCAGCACCGGGTACACGCCGCAGCAGCAGTCGGCGATTACGCAGCAGAGCATGGGCGCGGCCAACACAGCGTTTGACGCGCTGCGCCAGCGCGCCGCTAATCGCGCCGCGGCCACCAACAACTCCGCTGGCTTGAACGACCTGACCGCGCAGCTCGGCCGCGAACAGGCGCAGACCGATGCAAGTCAAGCACAGCAGAATCAGATCTCTTTCGCCAATCAGGCGCTCAAGGAGCATCTGGCCGGGCTTGGCGCGCTGGGGCAAACCTACGGCATCGACACGAATTTGCTGGGCAAAGCGATGGGCGTCCCGTCGGAGTTGCTCGGAGTGCGCCAGCGTGCGTCAGGCAGTTCCTCGAGCGGGCTTGGCGGGCTATTTGGCGTCGGCTCCAGCATCGCTTCGCTTTTTGGATAAACGCAAAGGATGGCGCGCGGAAGAGCAGCGCTACGCGACCGGCGCCGTCGTTACTTTTACCGAGATCACTGACAGCTTACGCGAGCGGGGTCCGAGGAAAAGTTTGGCAGGAGCCGGTTCAGCCAGCTGCCGTTGATTTCGGTAATGCGAGGGAGGCGAGGAAATCCGCAGACGTAAACGCGATACGCACCCGTCGCCGTCGACTGCAAGATCGACCGTTGGCCGCGAGCAAGAGGTCCAAACGAAAACGAGCCGCCCAGCTTCGTGGTGAAAAGGCCCTCGACGGCGTAGGTGCAGCTATTGGTTACCACGTAGCGTTCAGTAGAGGAGAGTGTAGCTCCAGTGGTAGTCACCGAAATGCACGCGGACTGGGCTCGCGCGCCTGGAACTGCCAATAAGCACAGAACCGTAGCGAGTAATATCCCGGGAAGGCTGAGTTTCACGGTTATTCTCCTGGCCGACTTCGGCGTATCACCGGAGCCAGTGTTCGGCCAAGATCAATACTGGGCGTGGAGTACGGGGCTGGCTATGGTACGGATGTACCAGCCCGGTGGGCACATGCTGAAACAGCCATTGCCGTCCCATTCCACAGCGAGAGCCTGCCCGCGCGCGATACCGGTTCAGCCTCGCGCGAAGGTGCTCCCGCCACTTCTCTTAGCCGTGCTGCTGCGGGCGCGCAATCACCACGGAGCAGTGCACGTGGTGCGCGACGGCCTCCGATACGCTGCCAAGAGTGAGTCGTTTCCAACCCCGCCGGCCGTGAGAGCCGAGGAAAATCAGATCGGGATGCCACTGCTCGGCGAACTCGACGATCGTTTCCTGCGGGCCGCCCTGTTTCACAAGGGGCTGAGCGGCGTATCCGGCTTCCTTCAGTTTTCTCGCATAGCGGTTGACCAGTTCGTGGGCGTAGCTCAGCTTGGCCTGATGCGCGCCTTCCAGGACGTCCTGCGACTGGTAATCGCCGAGCGTAACGTCCACGACGTGCAGCACGCGCACGTCCGCGTGGGCAGGTGGAACTTGGTTCATCAGGGATTCCAGAGCTGTGTCGGAATATTTCGAATCATCGACGGCCAATAAGATTTTCATGGCGTACCTCCGTACCGCGCGCGCTGAGGAAGCGCTGCGTTCGATCCCCGAGAGCATGGTCTGCCTAAAGGGGTAGAAAGGCTATAGCCGCCGTCACAGTGAACTGTGATGTCGGTCACCGTTGTAATCCGTTGGACGCGGCGAGCAGGCTCAGCGGGTGGAAGATGCTGCGCTATGGCGCGGCTTGTCGGTGCCGGCTTTGTTGAACGAGGTCTGTAATTAGCGCCACTCGCGTGTCTAAAAGTACTAGGCGATAGCCTGGTTCATCCCGTGGGGCTTATACCCGATTGCATATACACCCCAACAGGGTAGGATTCCCGACAGTTCTGATAGAGCGGATACATAATGATTTTGGAGATGAAACGCCACTCCGGATTGTTTATGCCCCGCGGGTGGGGAAGGTGATTCGCATTCTGCTGGCGGACGATCACGAGATCGTTCGCATGGCGCTGTCGCAAACGATTTCCGAGTCGGACCCGGAGTGGGAAATCTGCGGGGAAGCGATCGATGGCAGGGATGCCATCGAAAAGGCCAAGGCCCTAAAGCCCAACCTGGTCGTGTTGGATTTTGCCATGCCCATGGTTGACGGCATCACCGCCGCTCGGGAGATCCGAGCTCTGTCTCCTGATATCGCAATTCTGGTCTACACTTTCATGATTTTTCCCAAGCTCGAAGAGATGGCTCACGCCGCAGGCATCCACTCCGTGGTGCAAAAGGCTGATACCGTTGGGCTTCTGGCGGAAATCCGGAAGCTGGTAGCGCCGAAACCGGCGGTCGGCGCGGAATCCGCCTTGGACCAGCCTACAGGCACGAAAAATCGTGCTGCGATCCCCCCGTCGCAGCGAAGCGGCTGCTGACAAATTCTGCTCGGCGCAGAGCGCATCCAGAGTGGGAGCGGCGTGAGTCTCGTCGTACGCGAGAGACCTGGAAAGCAAGTAGGTGCAACTTGGTTCGTATCTTAATCGCAGAAGATCGGCAAATCGTTCGAATGGCCCTGGCTCAAAGGATCGCCGAAGCCGATCCCGATTGGTTTATCTGCGGCGAAGCCATGGACGGCAGGGAAGCTGTTCAAAAGGCGAGCAAGCTGAAGCCAGATGAGGTAGTACTCGATTACGCCATGCCGGTGCTTGATGGCATCCAGGCGGGGCGGGAAATTTTAGCAGCGCTCCCGAAAACCGCTGTTTTGGTCTACATCTTCATGGTTTTCCCCACGATTGAACGTCTGGCGAAACAGGCGGGCATTCACGCCGTGGTTCAAAAAGCGGATACTTCGATGCTGATCGCCGAAATTCGGAGGCTGGTGGCGCCGAAACCGGCGTTCGGCGCGGAAACTGGCAGCGATGGGAACCCGGCGCCAGAAGCCGGCCCGTTCTGAAGATAAGCAGGGTCGTCGGTCCAGCGGTTGTACTTAGAATCACTCCCAATCGCGGCCTATTCTCCGACTGCTCCGAGATCACCCGCGGCTTGTTGCTCCGCGTTTTTCGCTTCGCGCTTACCGTTCGCATCCGGTTTGAACAGACGAATCGCCTTGCTCAGGCTCACGGGCTTGTCTTCGTCAACGGCCTTGCAGCCGGAGAGATTCGTGCTGGTGTGCACACCGGAAACCACTGCGCGTAGGCAGTCGAAATTCACTTCGAGGTTGTGGCTGGCGTGCAGCACCGCCAGGCAATCATCCAGCTCGGTGAATGACGCGCAGGCGTCCGTGGCGGTGGCAGCCGGCGACAGCAGGCCCGAAGCGCGTAGTTTCGGCGTAAGCTTTTTCTCGATATCAGGGCGGTTGGCGGCCGGCTGCGTGGAATCGGGATCCTTCTTGAGCCACTTCATCGGATTCATGGAACGCGAACTGTCTTGAGCGGCAGCGGCCGCGCCGCTTCCTGCTGGCCCTTGCGCTGCAACGCGCGCGGTGCCGGCAGTCAGAAAAAGTATCACACTGAAAATCAGAATTGCCCCAAGACGTAGCGATGTGCGTTTGCTCATCTGTTTTACCTCGCTGTAGGCAATCAACGCCGATTCGGTGCGTTGGCTTGCACCGCTTATCCAGTGGACCATAAGCGGGCGGGGAGGGCGCGCGCGCCGCAGCAGTACTACTCGAATCGGTCACGCTGTCCTTTCGAACAGGTAGGACGCTACTGCAAGAGTGAGCTTAGAAACCGTTGCCAGCGGTTTCGTTGTAGACCGGCTTCGACGTCGGGCGGGATGCGGGGGAGCGATTTCATCAGAGTCTTGCTGACCCCACGAAAGAATCCAGCTTTGCCGTCGATCCACCTGGCGTGGATATCGAAATTCTCCTCCGTGCAGATCGAGCAAAACGAGAAATCCACAAGATAGTGCTTGCCAAAAATGCCGTACAGGAAATCCCAAGTGACAGGCACCCGCCACGTGGGTAAGCGATACGGCTGGAATACGGCGCGATAGTGGCGGCCGTGCGCCGGAGCGGCGCACACGATACAGCGATCCGGGAGCGACGCATCTCGAAGCAAAACCAAACATCCGAAGGAATCGTGATACGCGCCCTCGATAGCTCCGATTCAAGTGTTGAAGAGCAAGTCTCGAATAAGTTCATCCAAGCTGGCCGAATTTCCGCAACCGTACCGCCAGAGGGAATTGAGATGAGGCAATTTTTTTCGCGCGCCTCGACGCGCCGGACTGCGCGTTTAACATTCGCGTCGATAACGGCAGCGCTTGCGATGTTCTGCGGCACAGACGCGTTCGCGCAGCAGAGTCAGTCTACTTATTTGCGCTGGACGGCCAGCACGAGCGCGCCGGGGAATCCTTCGCTCACTTACAACGTGTATCGCGCCACTTCGTGCGCGGGCACGTTCACGAAAATTAATGCCGCGGCGGTCAGCGCCACCACGTATCTCGATAATCAGCCGGCGCCGGGTAGCTACTGCTATCAGGTGACCGCGGTGCTGAACAGCGCCGAAAGCGCCCCTTCAAACGACGCGACTGCCACGATCCTGCCGATTCCGTCGCAACCGCAACAGACGTCCGCGGCGTCGTCGACGTCGTCTGCGTCGCAGCCGCCCGCGTCAGCGAAGGCTCCGTGCGCGCACGGAGGCGATCTGGTCGGCTGGATTCGGTGCGTAGCCGACAAGGCGCGCGCGACATTTGCGCCGCCGCTGCCCGTGCACTGACGCATTGCCGCTCGGCTCCTTGTTGTAATTCCGAGGTCTGCTGCGCGAAATCCGAAAAACAGACGCATATCGACGAAGAGTCTTCTTCTCTCGAAGCGTCGCCAACCGCGCGCGAAGAAGGAACCTTCCGGGCGCAAGACGCCCCTCAGAATCACACCGGTGGTCACCGGCGCCCTGGTGCAAGTGCCATCTGGAGTGCGGCGGCTTTCCTCCGCTACGAGCATTCGCGGATGAATACAAACGCAAATCCGGACTGCGGTTTGCCCGCAAATGGGCGCGCTCGCCCACGTCAGGCGCCGGGGCGCGCGCAGCCTCACATCTGCAACTGGATCAGTCCATTGCGCTGCTGCGAAGCCGCTGAAATTGTTTTCGAAAGCGGATTGGGTTATTGCCGGGCGCACGCCGCGACCGTGACGGTCAATCGCGAATGGCTGCGGCAGTTTTTTGCCAAATGGCAAGACGAGCGAGCGGCGCGAACACTCGGGCAGGAACCAAAAGCACTCTCGCATTTTTAGCGGGCAAATCGAAGGAGATCTCTATGTGGCAATTTTTGCTGGCGCATCGCGCTGACGCGGAGCTGATCGGCGTCTGCTGGATCGCGGTGCAGATCGCCGCGGGCATGCCCACGCCGCGCGACGCATCGAACACGGCCTACAAGTGGGCGTTCAACGTGGCGCATTCCTTCACGAATCTACCGCGCCTGCTCGCCACCGCTTTTCCGGAAGTGAACTGGGTTGCGGCGCTATTCGGCGTGCCGGCAAGCGATCCCGGAGTTAGGCCGGCAAGCACGACAAAAGGACAAATCACGGGTGGAGGCCCGGCCAAATGAAATGGGACATCGTGTTTCACGTAGGCGATTTGGTTTTGCAAGCGTCGATTGCGTGGGCGGTGATTCCGGTGGCGTTGCGCGTGATGGCCGTGCTGAAAGATTTTCCTCCACATCGCCACGAAGCCAACGGCACGATTCGTTACCCGCGCGGATTTGAGCCGGGGCGCACCGAGAAAATATGAGGCTGGAGCTCGTTCGCGACCGGCAGACGCGGCAGGGAACTACCGGGCATCTTTTTCTGGGCGCGTCTGGCGTCCGTGTGCCTGACAAACGCGTGCCTGGCGGCTTGGCCGCGGAAAACTCAATGGATACGCCAAACGCGAACGCGCCGTTTTGCGTCACGCTCGAACGTCCCGCTGTGCGCTTCGGCGATCCGCATCCGTGCATTCCCGCCGGCGAATACCGCGTGGTGCTCTACGAGTCTCCGCACTTTGGGCGGACGATGCCGCTGCTCGCGGATGTTCCAGGCCGCAGCGGGATCGAGATTCATTGGGGCAATTTCGTCCGTGATTTCGAAGGATGCATCGGAGTGGGCGCCTGGCGCGGACAAATGCCCGACGGTAGCCCCACGATTTGGAGCTCTCGCGAAACCTTCGATCGGCTTTTTTGCGCGATCGAGCCTGCGCTTCTTCTCGCGCTCGAAAGCGAAGCGGAGGCGTGCGTCATCAACATTCGCGACCCGCAACCGCCGGTGCCGCTCGCCGATGTGTCATTCACGCGCGAGGCCGCGCCGGAGGGTGCGTGATAGAGAGGGCTGTGGCGTTGTCGCGCGAACACTCCATCCTCCCCCGTGGCGCGGACCCGTGTGTTCGTACGTGTTTAACGCTTGGTCGCATAACACACGCCACGAAGACGCCGAAGCGTTCCCTCCTCGGCGCAAAATAGCAGCGGCAAGCCGCCGTACTAGACCTCCCGTACAAACTGATTTTCGCATTGGCACGCGCGGGAAATCCTCGCGTGTCGCCACAAAGCAAAAACTCGACAAACCCAATTCGGAGGATCACACATGAAACGAATGGCAATCTCTGCTGCACTCGCGGCCGTTTTTCTTTTCGCGGGACTCGCAGCGGCACAAACCACCACGCCCACAACGGAACCTTCCGCGCATGCGTCCACTTCCACTTCGGCGACCAGCGCGCCGCCCACGAATCAAGGCAGCTTCTCCCTTAGCGCGCAGGCGGTGGCGCTGCCGGGTGGCGGACAAACCGTGGCGGCCACGGACGTAGGTTTCACCAAAGCGATCACGCCGAATTTCTCGTTGCGCGACGACAACATTCTGGCGCCCTCGAACGGAATGCAGTTTTATGGCGGCGGCGGAACGTATTTTCTGCCGACCAGCGTCCTGTCGAAGACGTTGCTCGATCCCAACTCGCTGCAGCCGTACCTGACCGCAAGCATTGGCGTCGATCGCATCGTGCCGGCGAGCGGCCCGTCGCAACAGCACATCGCAGTGTTGGTTGGTGGCGGACTCAATTACAAGCCGGCGAGCGGCATGTGGGTCAATCTTTTCGAAGCTCGCTACGCCCGGCTGCCGGGACTCGCGAACAATACGGCGATCGTCAGCAGCGGCTTCACGCTGAACTTCTAGCCATGGCCGACCAACTCACTACCGCGCAGATTCAGCAGGCGGAGAAAAACGCCGCCGCTGAGGGCTTTTGGCACCGCGTTGCCGTGGCCGCTGATCAGGACCTCAATGTTGACTCGGGCGGCTTGCCCGACGAGACGATTAGCTCGCGCGTGCGGCGCATCTGCAACACGCATCCGCGCTGGGGCTGGAATCCCGGCGTATGGCTCGCAAAATCGCTGAACGCTGGACTCAACCTGATTCAGGGCAACCACGGCCAGCGCGCGCAATCCGGAGATTTGGAGCGCGCACTGAAAGTTGCTGCGACGGAGTCCGAGTCGCTGGGAGTCTCGGTGACTCCCGTTAGGAATGTGATGAATGAAGAAACCGCCATCGGGCTGCCTGACGCGCCTCTACAGATTGCAGCGGCGAATCCTGCGGACGGAGGCACCGCTGGTGCCGACGCCACACATGCAAGCTGTCTTCCTGAACGGAGCGAAGGATCCCTCTTCCGCGCGGCGCGCGAAGACGCCGCACAGCCGGGCGAGAATACGCCTGACCACATAAGTCCGGATCCTGAATTGTGACCACGAAACGCACGGTCGAGCTGCTCGAAGCTGCGGCACTTATCGCGGCAATTGTCGCCCTGATCGGACTCATCGGAATCGAAGGCAGCGTGCGGCAAAAACTGCCGTCGATTTTGACCAGCGCGCAAAGCGCCGCACAGAAGTTCGCGTCGGCCAGCCGTTCGCTGAGCGATGCGGCTCGCAAGCAAGACCGCTACCTGCAGCAAACTTCGCGCGAGCTGAATAAAACCGTTGCCGACGCGCACGACCTGCTAGTCCATACCGATTTCGCACTCAACGGGCGCCACGGCCGCGGCGGCCTTTTGCCGTCCGCGAGCGCCATGCTGACGAACCAGCAGATGCAGCTTGACGTGATGGAGGCGCAGGCCACAAAAGCGCTGGCCGACTTGGACGCAGCCGAGCAACAGGCGCAGCCGATCCTCGTTTCTCTTAACGAGGTGGCTCGCAACGGCGTGCTAGCCGCACGCAACGTCTCCGATGCGGCGGAATTCGCTGCTAAGACGGCAGGGAATCCGCGTATCGCGGAAAGCCTGCAGAGGCTCGATCTGGCCCTGGCCGAGTCGGACGCGACCCTAACGAACTTGGAGTCGATCAGCGCTAGCGGGAGTCGCGACGCCGCAATGATCGAAACACGCCTCCGCCAGGCTCTCAAACCTGCCAGCTTACTCAAAACCGCGTTGCTGCGCGCGCTTGGCGTGGCCGCCCCAGCCGCGGCAATCGCTTCAACCGTGCACTAGTTTGGCGAAGATTGGGTGGCGCTCGCTACATGCGACCATGTTGTAGACAGCGATTGGGGTTGAGTGCGAGTGAAATGGTTTTTGCAGAACGCTCGCTGACGTCGAAACGCCGCAAGGATATCTACACGCCGTGAGTCAGCTTGGCATTTTTTTGGCTGCGCCGGGAAACGACGCGGTGCAGGTTTCTCCGCACGCACCGCCTCGACGGGGGAACTCGTCACGCGGCAGGCCCGGCCATCGCAAGCCCGGTGTGCGCGGAGTCGGCCGCCGCGAGCTCCCCAGTCGAACGGTTCGGGTGCGAGCAGGGCATGCTTGCGCCTGGCTCCAGCGGCTCAGGCTCTCGCACTTACCCATGCATCGAGTCGATGAGAAACTCTCGGCGAACATCTGCCAGTTTTTCGACCTGGCTGGCGTCTCTCCAGGGCGCCGCCCCCGCAATTCGACAACCTCGCGTCCTTGGGTGGGCTGGCGTTGTCCTGCGAGTTCTTCGTCCACCGATCAGTAATCGTCGTTATAAACAAAGATGCCGCTCGGACTGCGGTGGAACGCAGCGAACGCCGAAGCGGCGCAACAGGCTCCACAGCGGCGGAAGTAACCCTAGCCTGGATTATTCGTTGATTTCAGTAGCGGAAAAAGAAAGGATGCTCTAGAAGGTGCATGAACACTGGGTTTTCTGAGAACCCAGTACACCATTTTGGAGCATCCCAAAGGTGACAACTCGT
>Ga0307374_10002145_pt1 | contig 35583 bp, 27 predicted proteins | sample OX3MG_FD_202532 | JGI IMG/M metagenome (GOLD analysis project Ga0307374, IMG submission 202532) | Soil microbial communities from Risofladan, Vaasa, Finland - OX-3 | ecosystem: Environmental > Terrestrial > Soil > Coastal area > Acid sulfate soil | place: Finland: Risofladan, Vaasa | collected... | reverse complement strand
GCTTGCCGTCGGCGCCACGATCCAGGCGCCGCGCAAGGCGATTTTCACGGTTTCAACTTCGGCTGCACCGAGACGGATCGAGGCGCCAGACGCTAGCGCGCCGACGAACGAGCCGCCGGGCGATGAAATGAGGCGGGGAGTGTAATCGCTTCCGCCGGGCGATTCCAGGCCGGTTTCCGGGCTCTCGCTGCAAAATCGCCAACTGGGGCAAACTTCGCAATCCGCGTTAGAACTCCAGCTCCCGAAAGGCCTTGAAGCCGATCTTCAGCGGCAGCGCCGTCGCGATCACTCCCAGCGCGAGGCTCGTCGCCGTGCCGGCGACAAGCCAGAACTCGATGTTCCGCGGCCAGAATTTCAGCGGCGGGGCGAGTCCTTCGGCGGCGATCTGGTAAAAGTGGCAAGGCAGCGCGGTAAGCAGCACGACGGCGACGATGTAAGCCGTGCTAATCACCAGGTTCAGCGTGCCGCCGAACCCGGCGGCGATGCGCGAGGGCGAGTCGTCGCGCAAATTGGGCATTTTGGCGCCCAGACCGACGGCGATGCCCGAAAGTCCCGAGCAGAGCACCACGCACACCAGCAGGTGGATGCCGATCACCAGCAGCGAAACGCGGAGCATGACGTCGCTCAATAGAATCAACAGCGTGCTGGGCAACAGCGAACCGACGGCGGCGAACAAGAACTTGCCCCACAAGATCGTCTCGCGCCGCACCGGCAACAGCCCCAGAATCCAGAAGCGGCGCCCTTCCAGGCTGATCATCGGAAAGATGAAGCGGGTGGTGAACGTCGAGAGGATCAAACCCACCACGCCCAGGTTCAAGAAGCTGATCATCGTCACCCAGCTCAGGTAGTTCACGTCGTAGCTCAGCCGGCGGATATTGAGGAAGTACAGCGCCAACAGGCCGAAAAAGATCAGAAACTGCAGCCATTGCACCGGATCGCGGCGGAACAGCCGCAAGTCTTTCACGATCAAGAGCCGCATGGCGGGAGTCAGAAAAAACGCGGTCCGCATCACGGCGGCGTCGATCAGCGCGGGCTTCAAGCGCTTGCGCGATGGGCGCTCGGCGTGCAGCGCGCTATAACTGCTGCGGTACAGGGCGCCGGCGATCCAAATGGTCAACTGGTGCAGGAACAGCGCGTTGGAAATCGTCAACGCCAGGAACATCACGCTTTCTGCCAGCGCCTGGCGCGCCTCGGGCGTGTGCCAACCGGCGCGCACGGCCTCGAGCAAGCCGGAACTGAGCCACCAACTCGGCAAGAAGCGCGCCTCGCTGAACCGCAGCCGAGCCAGCATTTCCTGGAACCAGGCCGGCGTGAGCAGATCGTTTTCGATGTTCCTGCCCACCGACCAGGCCACGCCGGCGCCCAACAGCAAGCCCAACGCGATCGCCAGCCACATCAGCCGGCGGCGATTGCCGGGCAGCCAGCGCACGATGACCAGCGTCAGAATCGCCCCGATGCTGCCGGGGATGTACACGAAGCCGATCATGAACGGCAGGATCGCCGCGAAATAAAACCAGTTTCCTTCTTCAATCGCTCCATAGGCCACCAGCATCGGCGTGCCGAGCAGCAGAAAGCCCCAACTGCTGAACAACAGCGCCTCTTGGAACTTGTGCAGAAAGATTCGTTCGGTGCGCACGGGCAAGGCGAACAAAAAGCGGACTTCGGCCGAGCGAAACAGCCCGCCGTAGAGGATGATGGCCGTCGACAGCACCAGCATCACGGTCAACGAAACGAAAAAGATGCTGAACACGGCCCGCGCCGTTTCGTCGTGCGTGACCGGTTCGGGGATCGTCGTTTTCAAGAAGTGAAAGCCGCCGGCGAACAGCGCGAACAGCCCGACCCAGAGAATGCCGGTCAGCATCGTGACCAGCGACATGCGAAATCGCGCTTGCTGGAACGCCTGGCGCCAGAGGTTCGACGTGATCCGCAAACGCAGCCGCCAAAACACGCGGGCTTCTTCCGGGGCGGTCAGCAATCGCGAACCGCTCGGGCGGTCGTTGGCGGGCGTTCGAGGTTCGTGCTTCATCGGGTCGCCGTCAGGTGCGTGGGCAGGCGGAATGGCGTGCGTAGTCCTTTCCCTTGGTGGCGCCTTGCCGTCCCTTGATTGTAATGTCGCCCCCCAAAAAAACCGGCCGCGATGATTTATATTTCGGCCGATTTATTTATATCGCCCCGCGCGGCGCGCGTGCGAATTGGCGCCGCGTGGCGGGATCTTCCGAGAAAACAAGGGTTTAGCGCCGCGCGGGGCCATCGGGCGACGTCCAAAACGGGGCGTTTTATGCCCAATCGCAGCCCATTTGGCGCCCGTTTTGAAGCATATCCATAAATCACCGCGACGGCGGTTTCGCCTGCGGGCCGAGAAATTTGGCCTTTTCTTGCATTGCGGACATTTATGATTTCGCGGGGCGTATAAATCATGATTCTTCGCTTTCCAAGGAGGCTCTTCGGCCGCCAAACGTGGGGGTTCGGCGAGCGGTGCTCGGCATTGGCATGAGCCGTCAAACGGACTCGCGCCGGCTTGGGCCGGATCGGCGAACCGACCTTATCGCCCCGGCGGCTTGCTGGCAAACATAGGAGACCCGGGCGCTTGGGGTTCGTCTCGCGGGGCAAGCCGCCTTACGGTTAACTTTATCCGGGCAAGGCGGCTACTAACTACACCGACCCGAAGCGTAAACGAGGAATAGCAACGCATCTACCTCGCTTGCGCTTCGGGTTAGTGTGAACGCGCCGTGTCAACTCATAGCGTTGGCGGGTGAAGAATCCGGACTAACGCTCGATGGCCCGATGCCGCTATTCCCGCGGCGCCGACGAATTGGCGGGCGCCTGCCGATATCGCACGCGGACCGCAATGTCGTCCGCCTGGTCGGGCGGCTCGGAGCGGCCTTGCTGGTCGGTTCCGTCCTTGCCGACGCTGTAAATGACGTACTCGCTCGCCTCGACGCGATAACGCAATGGCCCGCCGTCGAAGGGATCAATCGGGACGGCATCCAAAAGCTTCGAGGTCAACTCTTCGAACTTCTCCGGCAGTCGCCCGTTCGCCAGGCGGAACCGCTCGAAGGCCACGGCCGCCCGCGTCGCATCGCGGCCTGCTTCGTAACGGTTGATGGACTCGATGAGCGCACTTGAAGGTGGCACGAGCAGTGCCGTCCGCAGGTGACTTACCGCCGCCAGGCGCGAACCGGCAAGTTGGTCTAGCTGTGCGTTGACATAAGCCGCCGCCCGTTTCCGCGCCAAGGGCGACTGGTCGGCGGCGGCGATCAATTCGCCCATCAATTCAAGATACATGGTTTCGTCGCCGTCGCCGCCCATGGCGATTAGTGCGTCAATCCTCTTATCATTTTCTTCGTTGAACATAGCCGGATTAGCGAAGAGCTCGATGCCCTGCACGCGTTCGCCGAGCAGCCCTCGGCGCAGCGGTCGCCCATAATCGATGGCCGAAAGTTCGGCGTCGAGCCGCGCCAAATGAGCATCGTTCAACACGTCCGCGGATAACAGCCACGCCGCGCGTTCGCCGGCAAATGAGCCCAGGCCCATCCGAACCGCCTGCGAAATGATAGACGGCTCTTGCTCCAGGCTGCGAGCCGCGGCGAACATGGTTTCAATCGCCTCGACCGCAGCATCTGGCCGCCCACGATGGGCCTCGACCGCGGACTCTAGCCCCAATAACCGCCCGCCTGCGCGAAGCTTCGTGACATGCGAGAGGTCCATCGCAATTCCGTCGGCAAAACGCGTCGGAAATCGCGCCCGCCCGCCCTGGCGAGCCGCTTGGTGCATCAGCTCCAACGAGCGGCCGTATTTCGACAGCAACTGTTCGGCCGCCTCCAACTGCGGCCACGGTTCACCAGGAAGTGGGATTTCTCCCGGCTCTTCACCGACGATCGGCAAAGCTTGGGCGTCGGATTGAAACTGCGGCGTCTCCAGCGGAGCGATCGCTTCGAGCCAGAGTTGCGTCGTATCGCGGTCGGCAGGGGGGGATTGATAATACGCTTCCAATTCGGCTGCGGAAGCCGGCTCGCCGGCGGCGCGGATTTTCGCCAACTCCGCGTTCAACGCCCGTCGCCCGCTGATCTTGAACGCGACGGCGGCCAGCACGACCAGCAGCAACAACCCGCCGCAACTCAACAGCACGATCGTGCCCAGCCCGATCCGCCGGCGAGGAGCCGCCGCGGAAGCGTTCGTCTGCATGGCAAAACCCCCTGAGTTCGAGACTACCGATCCGGAACCGCGCGTCGCATCAGACGACTGCCTGGATGTTAGACCGCCAGCGGCGCGGGCGCCAGCGTGTCTCGCCAGGCGACGCCACTTCCCGGCGTCGGCTCGAAACGTTAATTTTCATGCAGCCAACCCTTTTGCTCCCAAGCCCCAAACATTGCCATGAACCCCGCCGCCTTCGACTTCTTCGAAAAAATCCTGGAAACGCCGAGCCCGTCGGGCTTCGAGCGGCCGGTGCAGGAACTGGTGCGAAAGTATGTGGCCGATGCGGCCGATCAGGTTTCGACCGACCTGCACGGCAACGTGATCGCGGTCAAAAACCCCGGCGGCAAGCTGCGGGTGATGCTGGCCGGCCACTGCGACCAGATCGGCATGCTGGTGCAGCATATCGACGCCGAAGGCTTTATCTATGCGCAACCGATTGGAGGCTGGGATCCGCAGGTATTGATCGGCCAGCGGATGACCGTCTGGACCGGCTCGGGCGCCGTGCCGGCGGTGATCGCCCGCAAGCCGATCCATTTGCTGACCGACGAAGAGCGGAACAAGGTTCCCAAGCTCAAGGACCTGTGGCTCGACATCGGCGCCAAGGACAAGGCCGACGCCGCGGCGAGCGTGAATATCGGCGACCCGATCACGCTGGAACTCGGCTATCGCCCCATGCGGAACAACCTGGCCTGCTCGCCGGCGATGGACGACAAATCCGGGTTGTGGGTCGTGCTCGAAGCGTTTCGCCGGGCCGTGCTGAAACCGCTCGACTGTGCGCTGTACGTCGTTTCGACCGTGCAGGAAGAGATCGGCTTGCGCGGCGCCCAGACGAGTTCGTTCGGCATCGACCCGCACGTGGGCGTGGCCGTCGACGTGACGCACGCCACCGATTGCCCGACGATCGACAAGAAGCAGGAGGGCGAAGTCGCCTTGGGCAAGGGTCCGGTGATCTATCGCGGGCCGAACATGAACCCGGTGGCGGTCGAGCGGCTGATCCAGACCGCCAAGGCGGCCGAACTCCCTTATCAACTGGCCGCCAGCGGCCGGGCCACGCCGACCGATGCCAACACGATGCAAATCAACCGCGCCGGCATGGCCGTGGCGCTCGTGAGCGTGCCCAACCGCTACATGCACAGCCCGGTCGAGATGATTTCGCTCGACGATATCGATGCGGCCGCCGATCTGCTGGCCGGGTTCGTCGGCAGTTTGAAGGCCGACGACGATTTCCGGCCGTAGATGCGGCATCCTTGCCGCGTGTTTCGAACGCGTCAGTGTGCCGCGCCTACGAACTCGAACCGCGACGCCTCTTCGTAAAATAGTCGCTTTTCGCTCCGCGAAAATGGCGCTTTTTTCGCGGAGCGAAAAGCGACTATATTGTGCGTTGCCAGCAGGCGCAGCCTTCTCTTCGATCGACTTCGATTCAGAGCGATCCAGCTTCGAAAGATTCGCCAGCGAATTCTCCCGCAGGTTTTCAACCCGCCTCGATTCATTTACAATGCCGGCCGGTTCGATAGCGCAATCGACGAAACCACATATTGTTTATGCAAAACATCGCCACGATGGTCTTAGGCGGCGGCCGCGGCATGCGGCTGCACGCGCTGACGAAGGTCCGTTCGAAGCCCGCGGTGCCGCTGGCGGGCAAGTACCGGCTGATCGACATTCCGCTGTCGAATTGCATCAATAGCGGACTGAACCGCATTTACGTGCTGACGCAGTTCAATTCCGTCAGCCTGCACCGCCATATCCGGCAGACGTACCGCTTCGACTCATTCAGCGGCGGCTTCGTCGAGATCCTGGCGGCCCAGCAAACGCCCGAAAACGCCGACTGGTATCAAGGCACGGCCGACGCCGTGCGGCAGAACCTGCGCTACTTCCAGCAGCCGGGCATCGAGCACGTGCTGATCCTCTCGGGCGATCAGCTCTATCGCATGGACTATCGCGACATGCTGCACACGCACCTGCGCGACAGGGCCGACGTGACGATCGCGGCGCTGCCGGTCAGTAGCGAAGAGGCGGCCGGGCTGGGCATCATGCGGTTGGACGATGACGGCCGCGTGGCCGGCTTTCTGGAAAAGCCCAAGACCGAGCAGGAACTCACGCTGGTGCGGACCGATCCGGCCTGGATCGACGCCCGCGGCGTCGAAAGCCGCGGTCGCGATTGCCTGGGCAGCATGGGCATTTATTTGTTCAACCGCGACGTGCTGGTCGATCTGCTGACCAAGACCGACTATCGCGACTTCGGCAAGGAAATTTTCCCGATGTCGATGCGCACCCACCGCGTGCAGGTGCACCTGTTCGACGGCTACTGGGAAGACATCGGCACGATCAAATCGTTTTACCAGGCCAATCTCGACCTGGCCCGGCCGAATCCGCCGTTCGAGCTGACTTCGGCCGAGGCGCCGATCTACTCGCACGCCCGCTTTCTGCCGCCGGCGAAGATCGAAGGCGCCACGATCCGCAGCAGCTTGATCGCCGACGGCTGCCAGATCGCGCCCGGCGCGGTGATCGAAAACAGCGTGGTCGGCGTGCGCTGCCGGATCGGCCGCAACGTGACGATTCGCAAGTCGATCGTCATGGGCGCCGACTATTTTCAAAGCGACGCCGAGATCGACGCCGACCTGGCCGAAGGCCGCCCGCCGATCGGCATTGGGGAAGGCGCCCTGATCGAAGGTGCGATCGTCGACAAGAACTGCCGCATCGGCCGGAACGTCGTCGTTTCGAACCCGATGGGCGTCGAAAGCTCGCCCGACAGCGACCAGGCCGTGATCTGCGATCGTATCGTCGTGCTGCCCAAAGGCGCCGTGCTGCCCGAAGGCTGGAATTGGCCGGCGATTGCGAAGTAGGTTTTCGTAAAATAGTCGCTTTTCGCTCCGCGAAAATGGCGCTTTTTTCGCGGAGCGAAAAGCGACTATCAGCTAAACATGCTCCCGCGGCCTTGGGCCTCGAAGGCGCCGCGGAAGTGCTCGATCGTCGGGCGCCGGCTGTCGGCGGGCCAGGTGACGGCCACGATGTCGAACCGCACAGGATATTCCAACAGCCCGTGCCGCTTGAGAAAGGCCATCGCCAGTCGAGTCAGGCGCCGCTGCTTGTCGGCGTCGACGGCGTCTGCCGGATTGCCAGCATCCTGGTTCTGGCGAGTTTTGACCTCGACGAACACCACCGTCCGGCCGTCGACGGCCACCAGATCGATCTCGCCCAGCCGGCCCCGTTCGCCGCGGGCGACGATTTTAAAGCCCAGCCGCCTCAAATACTTCGCCGCGGCGGCTTCGCCACGTTGGCCCAACGACCGCGGGCGAAACCACTCTCGCCGCCAGGCGGACAAAGCCGCGAGCCAGGAGCCGGACATGGAATTCAGCGCTGCGTGGAAAACGGAGACTGCGATCCGCAAGTTCGACGATGCGAGTTAGGGCGCTGGCGTGATTAACCGGGGGTGAGGCGAGTAACACGGACCCTTACGAGCACAACCGGGGGGCTGACGCCCCCCGCTCGCCGATGTTGCTGTTACTGATCGGTACGGCGCTCCTTGAGCCGCACGGCCTTGCCGATGCGGTCGCGGAGGAAGTAGAGCTTGGCGCGGCGGACGACGCCCGAACGCTTGACCTCGATCTTGGCGATCCGCGGCGAGTGCAAGGGGAACTTGCGCTCGACCCCTTCGCCCTGGACGATGCGGCGGACGACGAACATCTCTCGGGTGCCCGATCCGCTGCGGGCGATCACGGTGCCGTTGAAAATCTGAATGCGTTCCTTCTCGCCTTCCAGAATTCGCGTGTGGACGTCAACGGTGTCGCCGATCTGAAACTTGGGCACTTCCGACTTCAGGCTCGATTTCTCGACCAATTCCAGTAATTGTTGGCTCATGGCTTTTGTCCTTTTCGTCTAGGCGTTGTTTGCTGCGTTTGTTTTTGTTTTGCCGATTCATACTAACCCGAAGCGCCAGCGAGGGAATCAGCCTGAGCGACCTTGCTTGCGCTTCGGGTTAGTGTTTGTTTTGCCTGGCTCGTTCGGCCGCTTCCTGCTCGGCGCGGCGCCTTCGCGTGCGAGCCACGCTTTGCTCTTTTCTCCAGCGAGCGATTTCCGGGTGGTTGCCGCTCAACAAAATCTCGGGCGCCGTTAGGCCGCGAAACTCGCGGGGCCGCGTGTACTGCGGAAATTCCAGCAATCGCTCGGCGCCCGAAAACGAGTCTTCGCCGCTGCTGCGTTCGTCTCCCAACACGCCCGGCACAAGCCGGATCACCGAATCGATCACCACCATCGCCGCGACTTCGCCGCCGTTCAGCACGAAGTCGCCGATCGAGATTTCGTCGGGTTCCAGCAATTGCTTGACGCGCTCGTCGAATCCCTCGTACCGCCCGCACAACAGAATCAATCGTTTCTTATCGGCCAGCTCCTCGACCACGCTTTGGTCCAACCGCCGCCCTTGCGGCGAAAGCAGGACCAAATGCCCCGGCTCCTCGCTCTGGCCCCGCACCGCCTCGACGCAGTGCACGACCGGCTTGACCATCAGCACCATCCCCGGCCCGCCGCCAAACGGCCGGTCGTCGACCTGCTTGTGCCGGCCTTCGGCCCAGTCGCGGATGTTCCAGAGCCGCACGTCGACCAGCCCCTTGTCGATCGCCAGCTTCAACAGGCTCTGGCCCAGGTAGCCCGGAAACATTTCCGGAAACAGGGTCAGCACGTCGAATCGCATGGCGGTCTACTTGGGCAGCGACCGGCGTTACTCGGCCGCGCCTTCCGCAGGCGCTTCGGCGACCGGCTCGGACGCTTGCTCGGCTGTCGGTTCCGCAGGTTGTTCGGCGGCCGGGGCCTCTTGGCCCTTGGCCGTCGGCACGTAAACCGGCTCGGGCGCGGCCGGCACGATCTTGGGCATGGCCAGCCGCTCGCGAGCGGCTTCTTGAACCGCCACGTGCGAGCCTCCCTGGCCATACTTCTTGATGAACACGCGAACGTTTTCGCTCGGTTGGGCGCCGACGCCCAGCCAGTACGCCAGCCGCTCGTGGTCGAGCGTGACGCGAGCATCGATGTCGCCGACCATCGGGTCGTACGTGCCGAGTTCCTCCAGCACTTTGCCGTCGCGCGGGCTGCGCGCGTCGCAAGCGCAGATGCGAAAGTACGGCCGGTGCTTCCGGCCCATCATTTTCATGCGAATCTTGACTGCCACAGGGGTCTCCTAGTTGGTGCCAGCTACTCGTAGGTCAGGCTTTCCAGCCTGACATGGGTCAGTCAGGCTGGAAAGCCTGACCTACGTTATGAACCTCGTTTCTTGTTCTTCTGCTCTCGCATCCGCTTGCGGGCTTCTTTTTCTCGCTGTTTTTTCAACTTGGCCCGCTCGTCGCTCGTCAGCCGCTTGCCGGTGCCGACCTTCTTCTTGGCCAGCATCGCGCCGGGGTCCATCATCCCGCCGCGCTGCAGCTCTTGCACCTGCTTCAGCCGGTCGCGCATGCCCATGCCGGCCATCCGCTTCATCATGTCGGCCATGCCGTCGAACTGCTTGACCAGGGCATTGACCTCGGCCGGCTCGACCCCGGCGCCGGCCGCGATCCGGCGGCGGCGGCTCTGGTCGATCACGCGCGAAGGATTCCGCCGTTCGTCGGCGGTCATCGAGTCGATGATGCCGCACAGCCGCCGCATATCGCCTTCGGCGTCCATGCCTTCCATCATCTGGCTCATGCCGCCCATGCCGGGGATCAGCCCCATGATCTTATTCAGCGGGCCGAGCTTCTTGGTCTGGTTCATCATCCGCCGGAAATCGTCCAAGGTGAACTGCCCTTTCATGAGCTGTTCTTCTTGGCGCTGCATTTCCTCCTGGTCGAACTTCTGCTGCGCTTGTTCGACCAAGGTCAGAATATCGCCCTGGCCCAGAATGCGGCCGGCCATCCGCTCGGGATGAAACTCTTCCAGCGCGTCGAGATGCTCGCCGACGCCGATGAACTTCAGCGGCACTCCGGTCACGGCCTTCACGCTCAAGGCGGCGCCGCCGCGGGCATCGCCGTCGAGCTTGGTCATGATCACGCCGTCGAGTTCCAACGCCTCGTTAAAGGCCTTGGCACTGTTCACGGCGTCCTGGCCAGTCATGCCGTCGACGACCAGATACACCTGTTCGGGCTCGACCTTGCGATCGATCTTCTTGAGCTGCTCCATCAACTCGTCGTCGATGTGCAGCCGGCCGGCCGTGTCGAGAATCACGACGTCGCAGCCGCTTTGTTTGGCCTGCTTGACGGCGTTCTGGCAGACGCCCACGGGGTCGGCGGCGCCCGTTTCGGCATGCACCGGCACGCCCAACTGTTCGCCGAGCACCTGCAACTGGTGGATAGCCGCCGGGCGTTGCAAGTCGGCGGCGGCCATCAGCGGCTTGCGACCCCGCTCCTTCAGCAACCGGGCCAGCTTGGCGCAGGTGGTCGTTTTGCCCGAGCCTTGCAGCCCGCACATCATCAGCACGGTCACGTCGCCGCGCAGGTGCAGCGAGTGATCGACCGGGCCCATCAGGTTGACCAACTCCTGATAGACGATGCCGACCACCTGCTGCTCGGGCCGCAGCGAGCCGAGCACCTTTTCGCCCACCGCCTGCTCGGTGACGCGGGCCATGAAATCCTTGACGACCTGGAAGCTGACGTCGGCTTCCAACAGCGACTGCTGCACCAGGCGCAGGCCGTCGCGCATGTTCGCCTCGGTGAGCCGGGCTTTGCCGCTGAGCGTCTTGAACGCCGAGGTCAGACCTTGTTGCAGCGAGTCGAACATGGATTAGCCGTAAATCGAAATCCTGCCGTTATTTAAATCGCGAGCAAGCAGCCTGGCCCAGATGCCGCGGCGACGCGTATTTCTAATTGTCTCGCCGCCGGACAATCGCGTCGTCGAGCGGGGAAAACTCGTATTCTAGCGATCCTGAGCCAGAATTGGCAACCCTGGCAAGGGGCAAAACAAAGGCTTGGGCGTAAGTAGACGTTCGCGGTTTCGACTGCCGGTTGTATGCTGGTGGGCGGTTTTTTTCGCGAGGATCGAGTTGTAAGTCCAAGGAAGGACGGAAGAAACGCGAATCCATGTGCGGCCGCTTCACGCGAGCGAACGATTATTTCTCCGATCGGGCCCGGCAGCAAAAGTTCTTGCAGCAGCTCGGGCTCTCAGAGGCGCCGCCGCTTGAGCCGCGGTATAACATCGCGCCGACGCAAGATATCGCCGCGGTCCGCGCGACGGCCGACGACGGCCGCGAGCTGGTCGTGCTGCACTGGGGGCTCGTGCCGAGTTGGGCCAAGGACACGGCAATCGGCAACCGGATGGTCAACGCCCGGGCCGAAACGATCGCCGAAAAGCCGGCATTTCGCAGTGCGTTTCGCCGCCGGCGGTGCTTGATCCCGGCCGATGGGTTTTACGAGTGGCAGGCCCAAGGCCGCACGAAGCAACCGTATCTGATCCGCTTCAAGGACCGGCGGCTGTTCTGTTTCGCCGGGCTTTGGGAACACTGGCCGAAAGGCGAGCCGCCCCTCGAGTCGTGTACGATCATCACCACCGACGCCAACGAACTGATGGCCACGCTGCACGACCGGATGCCCGTCATCATTTCGCCGGCCGACTACGCGCTGTGGCTCGATCCGGCGGTCGAAGAGCCCGAGCGGCTGCTGCCGCTGTTGCGGCCCTGGGCGGGCGACGAGTTGGAAGCGATCGCCGTCAGCACGTTGGTCAACAATCCGCGACACGAATCGCCGCAGTGTCTGGAGCCGATCGAAGGCGGTTCAGGGATGTTGTTCTGAGATGTCGATCTAAGCTGCGGCGGCCTCACCACACACCCTCGTAACCCGACGCCACCAGGTTCCATTTCCGCCCGTAAACGTGAACGCGGCGCGTTTCGCCCTGGGCGTCGACGAGCGGCTGCCGGGCGTGCGTCCAGGCCAGGATGGCGCCGCGCAGGTTGCAGGCGTCGAAGCCCTCGGCGCGGAGCTGCGCCACGAACTTTCCGCTGCGAAAACCGAGCGTGCAGTAGGCCACGACCGGCGCGTCGCGGAATTCGTCTTTACGGGCTTCGAATTCGGCCTGCGAGATCGCACCGGGGATCATCGACACCGCCTGCTCGTGCGGTTTGCGGACGTCGACGATCGCCAGCCGACTTTCGCGCCGGCGCTCCAGCAGTTCGGCCGCCGAGATTTCCGGTATGCTCGGCAGCAGCCGGGCGCAAACGCGATAGTAGCGCTCGATGCGCCGCAGCCGCTCGGCGTCGTCGTGCGGAACGCCGCTGCGCAACCAAAGCCAAATCCCCAGCGCGACGAGGGCCAGAAGAATGACGATCCAAACGAGCGATGTCATCAAGGAGTCCTGGTTGATACGTTCTTAGGCAGCGGGTCGAACCATTGCAGAGCCCGATGTTCGGAAGATCACGAAAACACGAAAGGACGAAAGCACGAATTTTTTGAGCGAGAATCTGCCGGCGAGAGCGCGGGGTCTGAGTCGATTGGTCTTTCGATTCCGCTCTGCCATCTTTCGCGTTTTCGTCCTTTCGTGCTTTCGTGATCCCGTTTCGACGAGCGCGATTTCGCTTCAGTTTAATGGGCTAAGCCCAGGCGGGCGAGCTATGCTTGGGCTATGGAAAAACTATTGAAGCTGGCGAGCCTGCTTGGCCCCACGGGCGATGAAGGCGCCGTGGCCGATTGGCTGGCCGCCGAAACGGGCGCGATGGCCGACGCAACGCTGGTGCGAATCGGCGACAATTTGATAGTCGCTCGCGGCGCCCCGCGGACGGCGATCTTCGCCCACACGGACACGACCGGCTACACGCTCGGTTATCATCGCCAGTTGATTCCGATCGGCGCCCCCGCCGGCCGCGACGGCGATCGGCTGCGGTCGAGCGACGGTCTTTGCGGGCGGTTGCGCGCTTCGCCCGAGGGCGGCCCGCTCTGCCGCTTGCGGAAGGTTCGCAACGCGGCGGGCGAAAAGGTCGAGCCGACGCCCGGCTCGCGCTGGACGTACGCTCGCCAGCCGGAAATCAAAAGCGGCGTCGTCCGTTCGCCCTATCTCGACAACCGCGCGGGGGTTTGGGCGGCGCTCCGCGCGCTCGAGGAATGCAAGCACATCGCTGTCGCCTTTTGCACCGGCGAAGAGCACCACGGGCACGGCGCCCGCGTCTGCGCCGACTGGCTCTATGGCCAACTCGGCATCGCCCAGGCGCTCATCGCCGACATCACCTGGCACACGCGCGAAACGCCCTGCGGCAAGGGCGTCGTGATCTCGCTGCGCGACGCCTTTACGCCGCGGCAGGCCTTTTTGGACCGCGTGTTGGCGCTGGCCGACACAAGCCAGATTCCCCATCAGCGAGAAATCCAATCGTCCGGTTCGTCCGACGGCGGGCACTTGCTGCGTTCGTCGGTTCCGCTCGACTGGGTCTTCGTCGGCGCGCCGGAGAAGGCGGCTCATTCTGCTTGCGAACGGGCGGCGGTCGCCGATCTGGAGGCGATGGCCGAACTGCTGGCCTATCTCGTCGACCGGCTCGATTGAGCGGCGGCGGCAGTATGATGAAGGCTTGTCGCGGGGCATATCCAAGTCTATTTCACGTCGCCCGAGCGAATCGCCGCTTGAGCGGGGAGTCGGACCAACGTGGGTGAATTCACCATCGCAACCTTGACGGACTGGTTTGGAGGCGACGCTCCGGAAAAACCGCTGGCCCTTTCACAGATGGCGGCCCGGGCCGCCGTCGTCTACATGATCGGGCTCTTGCTGGTGCGGGTGGGCAAAAGCCGCTTTCACGGCCGCCCTTCGGCCATCGACATGGTCTTGGGTTTCATGCTCGGCTCGTTGCTCAGCCGGGCCATCACCGGTTCGGCTTCGGTTTCCGGCACCTTCATCGCTAGCGCCGTGTTGGTCTCGGTCCACTGGGTCGCCACGGCCGCGGCCTGCCGTTCGCACTCGATTGGCAACCTGGTCAAAGGCCACTCGAAGCTGGTGGTGCAGGACGGCCAACTGCTCCGCGGCGCCATGCTCGGCTCGCACATCTCCGAGCACGACATCTACGAAGCCATGCACCTGGCCGCGAATATCGACGACCTGCGGCTGGTCAAGGCCGCCTACAAAGAGCGCAGCGGGCAGATCAGCATCGTGCTGTATCCGCAGCCGGCCGACAAAACGACCACTGGCGCGTAGTCGTGCGTTTATCGAGGTTACCGGCACATGAAACATGAAGGGCGCCGGCCACCACAGGCAATGATTGTCGCTTTTCGCTCCGCGAAAAGACATTTTTTCGCGGAGCGAAAAACGACCATGAAGAGGCCATCGCTGCAAGACGAGAACTGCACTACAAAAACCGCTCCAACAACTTCCGGCTGGCGGCGTCGAGGCGGCGGAGGTCGGAAATCAAGTAGCGCGTGCCGTGCTCGTCGATCAGCATCGCTTCGAATTCTCCCAGCCGGCGAATGCCGTCGTCGCCGCTCAACAGAAAGCGAGTCACCCCGCGGTCGGTAATCACCTCCCACTCCGACGGATCGACGTCGACCGCAATGCGCACGATGCGTTCGACCACCGGCACGAAATCGCGCCGCGCCAGCGCTTCTTCGAGCGCCTCGCGCACGGCCGGCGACAACTGCTTGAGGTCGTCGACGAACGCCAACTCGGCGCCCATCGCGTCGCAGATCGCCACCCAGCGGTCGGGGTCGGAAAGCGGAAACGCGCGGACCGGCTCGACCCCCTCGTGCCGCACGCCCTGCGAGTCGATCAGCACCAAGCGCCCCCAAGCGTCGTTGGACAAGTGAAATTCGCCCGCGGCAAGCGGCGGCTGAGATGGAGAAGGAAGAGACATGGCGAGGATTTTGGATTTTGGATTTGGGACCATCAATCGAGTTCCGCCAACTCCAATTGCGCGCGGTGCAGCTTCGCGTAAGCGCCGGACTGGCTGAGCAGTTCGTCGTGCTGGCCGATCTCGGCGATGCGGCCCCGTTCGAGCACGACGATCCGGTCGGCGCGGCGCAGCGTGCTCAAGCGGTGGGCGATGGCGATCGTCGTGCGGCCTTGGATCAGGTTGTCGAGCGCGAGCTGGATTTCGCGCTCGGTTTCCGTGTCGACGGCCGAGGTAGCTTCGTCGAGGATCAAGATCCGCGGATCGATCAATAGGGCCCGGGCGATGGAGATTCGCTGACGTTCGCCGCCCGAGAGCTTCTGGCCGCGCTCGCCGACGACCGAATCGTAGCCGTCGGTCAAGCGCAGGATGAACTCGTGAGCCCGAGCGGCCCGGGCGGCTGCGATGATTTCTTCGCGGCTCGCATCAGGTCGGCCGTAAGCGATGTTTTCGGCGATCGTGCCGAAGAACAAGAATGGCTCTTGCAACACGATGCCGATGTGCCGCCGATAGTCTTCCAAGGCCAGCGTGCGAAGGTCCATGCCGTCGACGAGAATCGCGCCGCCGTTCACGTCGTAAAAGCGGCAGACCAGGTTCACCAGCGTACTCTTGCCCGAGCCGCTGGGCCCCACCAGGCCGATCATCTCGCCCGGCTGGATGGTGAGATTCACGTCCTCCAGCACCGGCCGGCTGCCGTAATAAAAGCCCACGTTACGGAATTCGATTTCGCCGCGCAGCCGCCGCGGCCGCACTGGGTTGGCCGATTCGGCCACGCTGGGCGCGCGATCGAGAATCTCGAAGATGCGCTGCGTGCTCGCCGCCGCGCGTTGCACGGCGGCCAGCATCCGGCTCATCGAATCGAGCCGGTTATAGAAGCGGCTGATATAGGCCAAGAAGGCGATCAGCACGCCCACCTGAATCCGACCTTGGAACACCAGCCAGGCCCCAAAAGCCCACACGACGAGCAAACCCGTCTCGGTGCTCAGCGTGACGACGGGGCCGAAGATCGACCAGACGCGGTTCACGCGGTCGTTGGCCGCCAGCACGTGGTCGTTGCTCTGACGAAAGCGATCGATCTCGCGCTGCTCCTGAGCGAAGGCTTTGACGACGCGAATGCCGGGGATCGTGTCGGCCAGCACGCTCGTCATTTCGCCCCACACGCGCCCGGCTTCCAAAAAGCCAATCCGCAAGCGCTCTCGCACCCGGCTGACCATCCAGCCGATCATCGGAAACGGTAACAGCGTGGCCAGGGCGAGCCAAGGATTAATCCAAAACAGCACGCCGGCGGTCATCACCATCATCAGCAGATCAGTGACGAAGTCGAGCAGGTTGAGCGAGAGGAAATTGCAGATGCGATCGGTGTCGGTGCTGACGCGGGCCATCAAGTCGCCGGTGCGCTTGCCGCCGAAGAATTCCAACGACAGCCGCTGGAGATGCGCGTAAGTGTGATTTCTCAAGTCGGCGCTGATCCGCTCGAAGACCCAGGCCAGCACGTAAGTGCGGGCCCAACCTAACAGCCAGGCAGCCAACGCGGCCAACGCCAGCCCGGACAAATACCAGGCCACCAGGCTGAACTCGACCGGCTGTCCGTTCTGGTGCGGAATCAGCACGCGGTCGGTCAGCGGCATCGTCAAATAGGGCGGCACAAGTCCGGCGGCCGTGCCGGCCAACGTCAGAGCGAATCCCAGCGCCAAGGCCCCTTTGCGCGGAGCGGCAAAGCGCAGCAACCGCACCAGCGAAGCCGTTTGCCGCGGGCCTTTCGAACTAGCGCAGCTCGGGCAGTTGACCGAATCGAGCGGCAGCGCCGTTCCGCATTCCGGACAAACCTCGGCCGCCCGATCAGGCTGCGTCTCATCCACCAGCCGCTCGCCTGGTCCTTCGCGGCGCAGCGTTTCGAACTGCTGCACCAAGCGGGTGGCATTCGCAGAACGGCCGAGCGTAAACCGCCAATGGGCCAGTCGCTCACGATTCGATAACAATTCGAGCGTGCCCACGCCGGCCCGTTGCGCGCAGTCGATGCGCACCACGGCTTCCAGCGGCCAACTTCGCCAGGCCTGGCGATCCCCCTGGGGGAGGTCGCTGCCCTGTTGGCGCGAAATCGTCAGGCCGCTTGTGAGCACGCGCCGGTCGGTGACCACCACCAGTTCGCGGCTAAAGCGCAGCCGGCTGTCGAGATCGGGTTCGAACCAAGCCAGCACGATCTCACCAAACGCTAACTCGGCTCGAACCGCGTCGCGCCAGGCCTCGGGCAAAAGTCGGCAGGGATCGAGCTTTTCAGCCAAAGATGAAGACTCCTAACGAGTTACAATCGCATTACAGTTTACGGCCGGTAGCGGCTTCGCTTGGCTCGAATGTTGCACACCAAAAAAGCGGAAATATTAATTCACTCGGAATTTCATTTTATGGAGAAAGGCCAAGCGGGACAAAGCCTTTTGGCGATCTTGCCCGGCGACGCACGTTTCCGGACGGCGATCGCTCGGCGTAACGTTCCAGCCGCACGCGACATTATTCTATATCGCACGCCAAGTTGCTAAATCGGTTCCGCAAATATGTGGCAAACTGCCGGACAGGCACGTGACCGCGTCGCAAGACGAACAGTTTCTGCCGTTCAGGCGGGTGGTTGGTTTTTTTACGTAGCCCAGGCATTTATGCCTGGGATTCGCGATCCATTTCAGCCCTCCACGCGCGATCGGCGCCTCGCGGGCCGCCGCCGGCGGCCCGCGAGGCGCCGATCGCAGCAAAGCGCGCTCTATGGATCCCAGGCATAAATGCCTGGGCTATTTAAACGGATAGCGCAAAGCGCAAGTCGGGATTGGAAGGCACTACCGATATGGGCAGTCACCCGGATAGTATAGGTCATGCACGGCTGGTCCCGGCTCCGATGAATTGCCAAGACGGCCTGCGTCAAGGCGACGCGTGCAGCGAGAGTGGGTATAATGCGGGCAGGTCGAAATCCGCGAAAGATACGCTAGCAAATCGCCATTTTTCGGTTAGCATCAAACTTCGCGGCCACTTCTCGCGTACTCCAAAGCAAGCCCGCGCTGGGTCCGGAACATCTCAGCAATCCCGCCGCAATCCGGCAAGCCGCAATTTGGCAAAGCCCGGTTGAGCGCTTCATAAAGTAGAGAGGCATTGAGCACAGAGGCATGAAGATTCTCAAGATTCTTTCGTTGCGCGGCCCGAACATCTGGGCCAAATTCCCCGTTCTCGAGGCTTGGGTCGACCTGGAAGAACTCAAGGATTCGCCGTCCAACGAGCTGCCCGGCTTTAACGACCGCTTGATGAGTTGGCTGCCTTCGATGATCGAGCATCGCTGCAGCATCGGCGAGCGCGGCGGCTTTTTCGAACGGCTGCGCCGCGGAACCTGGCCGGGACACATTCTCGAACACGTGACGCTCGAATTGCAATCGCTCGCCGGCGCCGAGGTGGGTTACGGCCGCGCGCGCGAGACTTCTCAAGAAGGCGTCTATAAAGTCGTCGTCGAATACCAAGACGAGAACTTCGCCAAGGCTTGCCTCGAAGCCGGGCTCGAATTGGTGTTGGCGGCCGTCTACGACCGGCCTTACGACGTGAAGGCCGAAGTCGAGCGGCTCAGCGAACTCAACCAGGAATTGCGCTTAGGACCGAGCACGCGCGCCATCGTCAACGCGGCGCTCAATCGCGGCATTCCGATGCGGCGCCTGAACGAGGGCAACCTGGTGCAGCTCGGCTACGGCGCCAAGCAGCGGCGGATTCTGGCCGGCGAAACCGACCGCACCGGCGCCATTGCCGAGTCGATCGCCCAAGACAAGGACCTGACGCGAACGCTGTTGCGGACCGTCGGCGTGCCGACGCCCGAAGGCCGGCCGGTGAGCGACGCGAACGACGCCTGGGAAGCCGCCCGCGAAATCGGCGCCCCGGTGGTCGTCAAGCCGCGTTACGGCAACCAAGGTCGCGGAGTGGCCGCGTATTTAACCACCGAAGAGCAAGTCAAAGCCGCCTACGCCGCCGCCCGACAGGAAGGCTCGTCGATCGTCGTCGAGCGTTATATCGCCGGCGGCGACCACCGCCTGCTGGTCGTCGGCGACAAGCTCATTGCCGCGGCCCGCCGCGAGCCGGCCCACGTCATCGGCGACGGCGTTCATACGGTGGCGGAGCTCGTCGAAAAGGTCAACGCCGACCCGCGCCGCGGCAACGATCACGCGACCCCTTTGACCCGCATCCGGATCGATTCGATCGCGATGGGCGTGCTCGCCGAGCAGCAGTTCAACCCCTCGTCCATTCCCGCGCCGGGCGTGAAGGTGTTGATCCGCCGCAACGGCAATCTCAGCACCGGCGGCGCCGCGACCGACGTCACCGACCTGGTGCATCCGGAAGTCGCCGCCCGCGCGATCGAAGCGGCGAAGGCGATCGGCTTGGACATCGCGGGCATCGACATCTTGGCCGACGACATCAGCCGCCCCTTGGAAGAGCAGGCCGGCGCGGTGGTCGAAGTCAACGCCGGCCCTGGGTTGCGGATGCACATCGAACCTTCGATCGGCGCGTCGCGTCCGGTGGGCGAAGCGATCATCGCGACGATGTTCGAACCCGGCGATACGGCCCGCATTTCGATCGTTGCCGTCACCGGCACGAACGGCAAAACGACCGCCACCCGGTTCATCGCCCATTTGTTTGCCAGCCAGGGCAAGCACGTAGGCATGACTTGCACCGACGGCATTTTCGTCGGCGGCCGGCGGATCGATACGGGCGATTGCAGCGGACCGCAGAGCGCCCGCGCCGTGCTGATGAACCCGCGCGTCGAAGCGGCGGTGCTGGAAACGGCCCGCGGCGGCATCCTCCGAGAAGGCCTGGGCTTCGACTTCTGCGACGTGGCTGTCGTCACGAACCTGGCCGACGGCGACCACTTGGGCGCCGGCGACATTCGAACCCTGGAGGATCTGGCCCGCGTCAAGCGAACCGTGGTCGAGGCGGTCGCCCCCAGCGGTACGGCCGTGCTGAAGGCCGACGACCCGCTGGTAGCGGCCATGGCCGAAAAGTGCCCCGGTGCGGTGGTTTACTTCGCCCAGCAGTTCGACGACCCGATGATCGCCGCGCACCGCCAGAAGGGCGGCCGCGCGCTGTTCGTTCGCGACGGCATGATCGTGGCCGCCGAAGGCCCCGTGGAAATGCCGCTCGCACCGCTCGCCAAAGTTCCGCTCACGCACGGCGGCCGCGTCGGCTTCCAGATCGAAAACTCGCTGGCCACGGCCGGCGCCGGCTGGGCGCTGGGTTTCTCGTTCGAAGCCCTACGCGCGGCCCTGGAGTCGTTCGCCGCCAACCTGGAACAGTCGCCGGGACGTTTCAACCTGCTGGAAATCGGCGAAACGACGGTCGTCGTCGACTACGGACACAATGCATCGGCCGTGGCGGCCTTGATCGAAGTCGTCGAGCAGTTCCCGCACGTCCGCCGCTCGATCGTCTACTCGTCGGCCGGCGACCGCCGCGACTGCGATCTGATCGCCCAGGGCGAATTGGTGGGCGACGCCTTCGACCGCGTGATTCTCTACGAAGACCACTATCGCCGCGGCCGCGCCGAGGGCGAGATCATGGCCTTGATCCGCCGGGGTCTGGAACGCGCCGCGTTCGTGCCCGAGATCGTCGAGATCCAAGGCGCCCTGAAAGCGGTCGAGATGGCGCTGGAAACCGCGCAGCCGGGCGAGCTGCTGGTGATCCAGGCCGACGAGGTCGACGAGACCGTAGAGTTCGTGCGGAACTACGTTCGCCACCGCGTGCCGGGCCGCGAGATCGACCTGCGCCAGGCGCTCGAATCTGAGCAGGCCGCTTCCAAGTCGCAAACGCCGCACCGCCAGGTCGCCGGCGTCTGACGGGTCGCCCTCCCAAGCACGGAGCGCCGCGCCCTTCCGTTAAGCACAAAACGTCGGGCTGCCGTGAGATCAAGTCCCCTCGCCTGTTTTTGCTGCCTCGCGAGCGAGCCGAGGCTTTGCCGAGCCAGCCAGGCATTCGCATCGCGCGGCACGCCAATCACTTGACTTCCGCACCGTAACGGCTACGTTTAACGTCAATCGTGGCGTTTTGCACGCGCGTGGCAGGCGAGGGCAAGTCCGTGGAATACGACAGTTATTGCTCGCTAACCGAGGCAGAGTTGGCTCGGCGTGACATCGCCGAGATCAATCTGGCCGCTGCATCGGGATTGCGTGGCGCCGAGGGCCTGGACATCGCCGCCTGCCTGGCACGGTTGGACGAGTGGGCCGAGTTGGTCGAAGCATCGACCGAACGTTGGTGGCCGAAATTCGTTCGCTCGCCCGAGGAGTCCGGCGGCTCGGCCGCGCAGTTCCGTATCATGGCGATGATCACGGTGCTGCAGCGAAGCCTGGGCGTCAGCTACAACCCGGCTTCGATGACCGGGCCATACAATGCCACGGACTCTCGCACCCACTTCATTCATGGGCCGTTGACTGGGTTCGGCGGAACCTGCGTTTCGCTGCCGGTTCTCTATCTTGCGATCGGGAGGCGGCTCAACTACCCGCTCAAGCTGGTTGAGGCGAAAGAGCACTACTTTGCGCGGTAGCAGGGGCCGGACGGCGAGCAATTCAACATCGAGTCGACGGCCATCGGATTTCTTCCGCGAACCGACGACTATTACCGCCAGTGGCCGGCGCCGATCAGCGACGCCGAGCTTGCCAGCGGGGTCTATCTGCGGAACTTTTCGCCGCGCGAGGAGTTGGCCGCTTTCATCACGGCCCGCGGATGCTGCTTGCTCGACAATTTGCAAATCTCGCAGGCAATCGCCGCCTTCCAGGCCGCCGCTCGGCTCGATCGCCGGCGCGGGGCCGGCTTGGCGGTAGCGACCATCGCCGCGGCGATCCTGAATGACATGCGGCAGATGGACAACGCGGGCAGAAATCGCTTCCAGTGCTTGCCGATGGCGGAGCGAATCGAGATCTGCACCCCACTGCCGCGCAACGCCTTGGAACAAAAGGCGACGCACCTCGCCCAAGCTGCGCTCGAGCGGATCATCGCTTTGCACCGCGGTTCGGGGCCCATCCAAGTGACGTTGTAGAAGAGCGTGAAGAACAGAACCGTTTCCCCATTCTCGAAAGGATGCCCGTCATGTACGATCCAACCATCGGCCGCTTCATCAGCGAAGACCCCGAAGATTTCGCCGGCGGCGACACGAACCTCGCCCGGTATGTCAAGAACGAGCCGACCGACCGCACCGATCCGACCGGCGAGAAGCCCAAGGAAGTCGACGAATTGCTGCCGCCGCCCGACGGGTCGATTTTAACCGGGACGATTTTCGATCCCAACAGTCCCGAGGGCCAGGATCTTCTGAACACGATCTGCACGCCGCCCCGGCAGCTCGGCGCATTATCGAAGCAACAACGCGAAAAACTGCTCAAGGAACTGGAAAACGAGGAGATACGAGCCAATCAAGCTACTGTGGAGCGGCTGGAGCAAATGCGCCAGTTCATGGAGCGGCTGCATTACAACGATTTATGGATCAAGTGCGAGAATCCGTGGGAGCTGGAAGTTGAGATCGAGGGCGGCGGGAATTTGAAAAAAGGCGGCGGAGTCGAAGGGGATATCGGCATCAAGGGCAATATAACAATTGAGCCTAAGTAGAACCACGTGAGGGCAACTCGGCGCAGCATGGTTATTGTATGCGCGCCCTGTGGCGCGTTTCAAAAGATCCATCGCGCCCTCTATTGCGCCGTGGAAAACTATGAATAGTCGCGTTTATAAGTGGGTGGTAAAAACCGTCTGCGTATCTGCGCTAACTGCGGTGCAAGTCGCGCTAAGCGGAGCCGCAGCAGCGCAGGTTGTCGAGGAGTTCGATTTCGCGGCACAGGCGGATTTCATCTTTCTACCTGTCGCCGTTCGCGGTCAAACGTTAAGGTTTATTGTTGACACTGGCTCGACCGGGTCGGTTTTCAATGGCCGACTGCGCCATTTGCTCGGCGAACCGCGGGGAACTGCACGCGTCGCGACGGTGGCTGGCGTCGAGGAAATCGAGCGATTCGAGGCCCCCGCAACCAAGCTCGGAAAGCTTGAAATACGCTACGACCGCGGACGGGTTTATTGCCAGGATTTCGGCGATGCCTTCCGTTGCCCTTCAAAGCCGATCGATGGTGTGCTCGGCATCGACGCTCTCAAGGCGTTTGTGGTCTCGATCGATTTCGATGAAGGAAAATTGCGAGTGCTCGATTCGGTCGCTCCAGAACCGGGGGAAGGAGTCCCTTTGATTTGGCACAAGCAGCGTGGGTTTTTGGAAGGTCCGTTCGCACTGGCGACGTTGGCAGGTCGCTCGCATCGCGAGTTCCTCATCGATACGGGATCGCATAGTCGTAACAGCGGCGGGGTTGAAGCGAGGTTCTTCGATTGGTTGTCGGACAACGGCGACCTCGATTGGCTCGGCTACACGGACATTAGCTCGTTTTCGAAAACAGCGACTGTTCGGCAGGGCCGCGCCAATAGCATCGCCGTGGGCGGTTTCGAGTACCGTGGCGCGGTTTTCGACCGCATGAAGAAGAACTCCCTAGGGCTCGGCTTCCTCTGCCGATTCAAAGTGACCTTCGACTTCCCGAACAACGTCATGTATCTGCGCAAGGGTAAGAGTTTCGACCGTGAGGATGTTTACAACCTCAGCGGCATTCATCTCGTGAGGCGGAACGGCGAGACGATCGTGCATTCCGTCGACTCCGAGAGCGCCGGCAGCGCCGCGGACCTTCGACAACACGACGTACTGCTCGTAATCGGCGATACCAAAGCTTCGGATTTGTCGATGTTCGAGCTGCGCCAGCGTCTTTGCCGCAACGGAAGTTGCAGGCTCACGATCAGGCGAGGTCATGCTGAACTCACGATCGACTTGCGGTTAGGCGATAAGCCGGCGCCGAATGCCGAGCGGGCAGAAAAAGACGCCGATCGCGGGAGCCAGTGAACTGCCCCGAATCTACGGGAATGATCCGAGTGGTTTCTTCCTGCGCAAGCGGAGACTTCTGATTGCGGGTCGTGACTTCGACGCGGCAGCGGGCTTGGTCGCTTGCCTGCTCCGCGCGGACTTGCACGCTGTAGTGCAACTCGTCGCCGGCCCGCAATTCGGCGACCGGCGAGAAGCGGACCGTCTGCCCGTCGATCGTCATCGTGGCGCCGTCCGGACCCTGCGAGCGGATTCTCAGCGGCGTCATTTCGGGCGGGACGGTAACGACGACCGCCACCTGGCCGTCGGCCGTTTGACCGTAGTTCGCGACGGTGATTTCATAACTCGTCTGCTCGCCGACGCGGAGCGGGTCGGCCTTTTCGGCCATCACCACGCTCACGCCGCCCGGCGGCGGAGAAATCACCAGACACGCTTCCGCATCGTCGCGAACTTGTTCCTGGCAGGTGACCGTCACGCGATTGCAGGACTTGGCGGCCGGCGCGGTGCACTGGCAGTTGATGCCGAGCCGGATGCTGGCGCCCGGTTCGAGCCGCTCCTCGTCCCATTGCAGGTCGGCGCCGGTCCACTTCGAGCCGGGCGAGGCGTCGGTCGGATTGAGCGAGGCGTCGTAGTGATCGATGATCTTGAGCTTGGTCGCGGCGCCCTGGCCCTGGTTGACGATCTCGATCGTGAACTTCGCCGTCTCGCCGACGTTCATCCGCACCGGCCCCGTCTTATGGACGACCAGATCGGGCCGCCCGCCTGGTACGGCAGGCGCTGCGGCGGCGGGCGGCGGAGCGGGAGCGGGAGCTGCCGGGGCCGCCGCGGTTACGCACGCTTTGGCGCTGCCAATCGCCCCGCCCCCAGGCGCATGAATTTCGATCGTATGGCAGAGCTCGCCCGCTTGGACCGCGACGAACGTGATGTCGACGAGCTTCGTTTCGCCCGGCTGCAAATCGCCGAGCGTTCGTTCGATCGGGTTTTGCCCGGCCGCGTGCCGCAAGCCTGGATCGTAGCGGCCGACGATCACCAATCCCGTCGCCGCAATCCCAGCGGTGTTCGTAATCCGCGCTTGAAACGCGACTTCCTGGCCGACGGCGACTTGCGGCGGACCGCTCAATTCCACTTGCAGCGTCTGCACCACGACGGTCGTGGCGGCGCAGTCCTGTGCGGTCAGCTTGTCGGCGCTCGCGGCGGTGGCGCAGTTGTTCACCGTGCCCGGTCGCTCGGCGCGCAGATTGACCTCGATCGTGCGTCCCTCGCCGCTCAGCAAATCTCCCAATGGCCATTGGAGCTGGCCGCCGGCCGGCTGCACGGGCGGATTGCTGCCCAGGAACGTCAAGCCCTCCGAGAGTTGATCGGTGACGACAATTCCCTTGCAAGTCAGATCGCCCGGGTTGCGCACTTCGATTCGGTAAACGAGCGTGTCGCCGACGACGCCGCGTTCGGGGCCGGTCTTGCGCAGCGACAGGCCCGGCGTGCTCCAGGTCTTGTGCGTGCCGCCGTTGCCGACGATGAACCGCTCGCCGCCCGCACTCCCGTCGGAGGGCCGAATGACCTGAATGCCGATCGTATTCGTGCCGGGCGCCGGTTCGAGTTGATAGATCTCGACGCTGGCTTGCCCCAGCTCGTTCGTGGGAACCTCCACGACCTTGGCGCCATCGGGAGCAAAGCCCGCCGGCGGGCCGCCGGTGATCTCGTAACGCACGCGCCAACCTTCAATCGGAGCATGCGTCGAATGCCGCGCGAGAGTCGTGGTAAAAACGTGCTTGCTGCCGGCCGGGTTGATGGCGGGCGGAGGATAGACGAATTCGGCGTCGACCCAGTACACCGTCGCCGTCTGCACGTGCCCGTCCCAGGCCTGCACCCCGGGCGCGTGCGCCGTGACATAGCTCACGCCTTCGACCGGCGAGGTCAACGAAATCCAGGCTTGCCCGCGCTGCACCGGCATGTCGTCGGCAGGCGTCGGCGTGCCGCGAGTCAGACACAAATATCGCGCCGAGGTCGTGCCGATGGCATACGAACCGTTGACCTTGCGCGGCCAATTACTGAAGCCGACCAGCCAATCCAGCGGGCTCTTTCGGCCCAGCGCAATGAACTGCCCAGCGCCGCCGGGCGCCAACATCCACTCGACTTCCTGATTGGCGTACATGCAGCCGTCGGCGCCGCACACGGCGGCGAGCAACACGACCTCGCTGCCGACCGGCGCCACGATCTTCGACGGCGTGAGCGAGAGTTTGACCAACTCGTGACGCTCGTGGTGCGGCAAAGGGGGCCGAGGCTCTTCGTCGTAGACGATCGGTCCGGGAATGAAGAAATGCTCGCCCGAGGGATCGATTCGCGGCGGCCGGCCGTAAGCGCAGCCTTGCACGACGAGGGCGCAAAACGCCAACGTCGCCAGTCGCCGCCGTGCGCGAATTCCCATTCGATCCATGCTTCACCCGAAGCGCCGAGCAAGGTGTTCGTCCGCCGCGGTTGATCGGACCGCGGAGAGCAATCGCGCCGGCCAGTGCGAGCGCAGCCAAGCCTCGCGCCGGGTTGATTCTTCTTTGCAACCCTAGCATGCCTTTTGTCAACTTGGGGACTTTTTTCAACGCTTGCGTTGCCAAATGGCAACGCGCCGCCCGCAAATTCAAAAAAGAACCCCCAACCGGAATCGCGTGCGGCAATTCGCGGCGGGGGTTCGGCGCTGGCGAGGTTGATCGAGAGCAGAAATCGGCCGTCGGCGGCGGCTCAGTGGTAGTTGCCGAACAGGCCGGTGGCGTACCAGATGCCGTTCGACCCGCGCTGCATATCATACCCGAAACGCGGCTGGCGAGCACGTACCGCGCTCCAATGTCCTGAAGATTGGCGCCAGCTATCGACGCAATCGACCGCGGCATCGACCATCGTCTCGTGAGGCCAGCTTTCCGCAACCACCTCCTGCGCCCGCAGCCCGAACGGCAGCAGAGCGCTTAACCGGGGGAATCGGCTCCCCCAATTATGGTGGCCTTGCAGGCGAATCCTTGCTTGATGTTGCGAGTGCTGCCGGGCGGCATTGGTGAGCGCCGGATCGAGTTCGCCGCGCGTGCTGGCGGGCGCCTCGGGGTGGATGCGAACGGCGAACACCATCGTTCGCTGCGTGATCGTCCCCGGCGGCAGTTCAAGGGCCACGGCCAAATGCTTGGGTTGAAAGCGGTAATACTTCCCTGGGGTAAACGGCAGCGCCGTGACCACGCGGCCGTAATAGGGCGCCTCGGCGTGCGCGAAATCGAGAATGGCCACTCCCGCATGCCCGTGCAGTTCCTCAAACGCCGGGTGGGCCAGGACTTTCGTTTCGCGGCCGTCCACGGTGATTTTGACGTCGGCCGGGACTTTCAGTGCCACGAACTCTTCGAGCTTGTCTCTTACCTGGGAACTGCCGAGCGCGGTCGTTTCGAACTGTCGGCTGGACGCCGACGGCCGGGCGGGCTGAAACCAGATCAAAAGCATTTTCTGCTGCGATTGAGCCTTTTTCATTGCCTCGGCGTAATCGAGCTGCCACTCGATGTTCGCAGGCTTGACGGCCCCGGCCGGCGCCTTCGGAGCTTCGGGGGCCGACCGCCAGCGGTGGCGAGCCATTGCGGGACTTGCAGCCAACGACAAAATAGCGAGAAAGAGTAGGGTTCGAGACATCAATGTACCTCCTCGGGGAGCAAGGTTGAGCCTGCGCGACTCAACGCCGGCTAGCGACCGCGGCGGTCGTCAGCCAGTGGGAAAAAGCCAATGCCCGCAACTTCGTCCCCCTCTGGGACGTGCCGCTCGGCGCCGGCGACAAGAAAAGTGCCGCAATAGAGCCCGGCTATCAGGGCCGATTAGCGTGCGGCGAGAAGACATTCATAGCTGCGTGCTCGGTGATGAGTTTGTCGATTGGGGTGACTTTTCTGCTTAAAGCGTTCCGGTGTAACAGGAGGGCTGGTCAAAATCAACCGGCAGCGCAGGTTTTCTCCCCAGCCGAGGTGCAGGAGGTAGCCTCGCCCTATCTTTCATGTTATGACAGGAGCTTTGGCCTCCGGGGTCTCCGGACGGTCGCAAGGAGCCCGGCATGACTCGCTTAACAGCCCGGCCTTTTCAGGCGGTGATTCGATACTTAACCCTTTTTTTGGCATTGTCTTGCGCATGCGAATTCGTGGCGGCTCAAGAGCCTGAGCCGCCGCAGCCCGCCGCTGCCGGAGAGAATGGCAGCGCGGCGCCTGCAGCCGAGGCCGTGGGCGACTTGGCCTCTCGCACTCGCGCGGAACAGGGAACTTATTCCCCCCATACGAGCGGCGACTTGGCTGCCGCTCAAACGCAATTGCTTGCTGCCCTCGGCCAACTCGATCGCTATTTGAATACCGGCGGCGCGAACGGCCGCAATTGGAAGCGATATTTGCTCTGGGAGGAAATGCAGGCGCAGCTTCGCTCGCCGACGCTCGATCTATCGGAGCTAGAGCGAGTCTATCTCCGCTACCGGGCCGATCATGCCGGATTGGAACTGCCCATTTGGCGCAACGTAGCTCTGGCCATGCGGGCGTACCTCGATTTGGCCGAGGAAGCGTCGGATCCCAAGGCGCCGGAAGTCTTCGATTCGCAATTGAGCAATCTGGCCGAACATCTGGAGGCTTTCGGCAAAGCCGGCGTGCCAGAAGACTTGGAGCATGCCGCGGATTCCTTGGAGTGGCTCGAACGCCGCCGCCAAGCCAGGTCGTTGGTTCGCCAGATTCGCCGGCGGCTCTCGCAGCCGAACTTGTACGTCCACCTGACGCAGGAATTGATCTCGGCCGGGGCCGGGCGGCCGGTGGACGAAACCGAGCCGGTCCGCGACGTGATCCTCGGCACGCGAATCTCGGGCAACGGCCGAACGGTCGGCCAAGTGCTGGTCAAACTGATTCCCAACCCGAACTCGGCCCTGTTGGAAACCGTGCTCGAAGGCGTCAATTACGCCCGAACCGTCGGCGCCAACGGGCCGGCGCGAATCGGCAGCACCAGCCGCACCCAGTTGCTCGGCCGCCAGCGGATGTCGCTCGATGCTCGAGGCTTCCAGGCTTTGGCGCCCGAGACGGTCGCCTCGGCCCGCAGTCATATCTACGGCGTGTGGTCGACCAAGCATGGCCTGGTCGACCATTTGGTCCGCCACGTCGCTCGCAAGCGCATTCCTCGACAAAAGCGCCAGAGCGAAGCGATCGCCTCGCGGCATGCCGAGCAACGGCTGAATCGCCGCCTGGCCGCCGAACTGAACCGCGAGCTGAAAACCTCGAACGCCGACTACCTGGAAAAGTTTCGCAACCCGTTGGTGCGGCTCGGCGAGTTTCCCGAACGGTTCGAGTTCAGCACTTCGGCGAACGAAATGCGATTTCTGTTGCAAAAAGACGGTCTGGGACGCCTGGCGGCGCCCTTTCCGCCGCCCGAACCGCAGAATCAACCCGCCCTGACGGTTCGATTCCACGAGTCGCTGCCCAACAACTTCGCTCAAGGTCTGCTTGCCGGCCAGACGCTGAACCGCACTCAATTCGAGCAGTTGTCGCTGCGATACATGGGCCGCGTACCGACCGAATTGCAGGACGAAGAACCCAAGGGGCCCTGGTCGATCACGTTCGCCCAGCGGGCGCCGGTCACGGTCCGCATCGGTCCAAGCCTGGCGTCGATCACGATCCGCGGCCTGCAGTTTTCTTCCGACGTGCGGCAATTCGACGAACCGATGAACATCACGGCGCATTACCAACTCAGCCGCGAGGCGGGAACGATCAAAGCCGTTCGCCAGGGAGAGTTGGAAATCTTTCCGCCGGGCTTCAAACCCAATTCGGGCCGCCGGCTGCCGACCCGGTTGATCGGCTTCCGCAACTTGCTCAAGCACCGCTTCGACAAGATTTTCAGGTCGGAAATCGCGTCCGAGGGTTTGATTTTGCCAGGCCATTGGCAGCAACTCGGCAAGCTGGAGTTGACCGAGATGCAAACCCAGCGCGGCTGGATGCTCTTGGGCTGGCGGCCGCAACCATCCGGAAAGTCGCGGCTGGCCGGTTACCGAGCGAGCCCGGCAGCGCAGGGAGCTGAGGGCGAGGGGGAGAATCTGCGATGAATCGCTACGTCGAAATCACGTTCGATTGCTTGCCGCTGCGCAGCGTGGGGCGGCTCGACGTTCCGATCGACGCCTCGCCGAAGTACCGCCAGCGCTGCGAACGGATCAAGCGCGCCATCGACGCGCACGGCTCGCACAACGCGTATTTTCTCTACAACGCCGCGTGCGTCTATCATCTCACCAACCAGCCCGAGATCGGTTCGCTGGAATTCAGCTTCGAGGGGGTCGCGCTGACCGACGAGACCGACCAAAAGACGGTCCGCTGCCACTTGGAAGTTCAGCTCGCTCGCGAGACCTGCGACTGGCTGACCGAACCGATCGTCGAATGGTTCAAGGAAACCGTGGCTCGCAGCATCGCCGTCGAATTCGACCGCTACATCGCCGCCGGCGACCTGGCGCAAACGGTCGAGCGCATCGCGCGGATTCAATCGGAAAGCGACCAGCAGGGCGGATTCGTGGGCATGTATCTGTAGCGGGCCGCAGCGGCGAGGGCATCAGAAGTCGTCGTCGATCGCCTCGCCGCCCGCTTTGGTGAACAGGGCCTTCAACTGTTCAAGTGAAATGCCCTCGTCGATCGACTGCGTGTGGCCGTCGGCGAAGACGGCGAGCACGGCGCCGGGATGCATGCTCGAAATGCCGGGGCCCGGTTTGGGATTGACGCGCTTGGCCAGTGCGGCGAACGGCAAGTCTCGCGGTTCCATCCAGTGGATGCCGGCGCCGGAAGCCTCAATGACGGCGATCGTGCTGGAAGAGCCGTCTTCGATGTCACGAAATGTCGTACTCTGGTCGGGCTGCCAGATTGTCTCCGGCCCGACGACGGCGACGTAGTCCGTGTTTGCTCCCGGGTTCGCCGTGTCGTTTGGGCAACGGAAGACCGGCGGCATTTCGTTCGCCAACAGCGCGTTGTGCGGACCGTTCCAAGGTTCGTTGAAGTCGTAACGGTCGTACAGCTCTCGCTGCTCCATAAATGGCAAAATCAACACTCGCCAACTATGCATCGGCTTGCCGTTCTCGTCCGTCGTGCAGACCGGCGGGAAACAGCCGTAAGCGCTGTTGTAATTGTGCAGCGCGAGCCCGATCTGCTTGAGGTTGTTCGTACACTGCGACCGTCTGCGCCCAGTACAGTTCGTCGCTTGTGCGGGCAAGAGGAGGGCGACGAGGATGGCCACAATCAGGCACATCACGACTCTCTCGACGATAGCCAATCGCGGATAGAAGAGCGCCGTGCCAAGAACCGTAACCATGCAGATGCCTACGTACCCGGCCGGCCCGAACCACGACCCGGCGGCAAAAAACAAGGCGACTCCCGCCGTGATCGCCAGGATCGTCTTCAGCCCGAATTGCAGCGGCCGCGGTTCCATCATCGTCGCTCCGCAGTAGACGCGGCATCCTGCCGCGTTATTTGAAGCGGCAAGATGCCGCTTCTACTTTTTGGCGCCTCGACATCGAAGGCCACGGCACACGGAGTGTGCCTGCTACTACCATGCTAACAACTTTTCAGCGGTCTGCGGCTCGCCGGCTGCGGCGCCAGTTCAACGATCGGCCGCCGCGCCGCGGCGGCTTCGCCAGCAGGCAAAGGTTCGAGCGTCACGAGCACGTTCTTGAACGCCGGCGTCTTCGACAGCGGATCGAGCTTGCGGGGCACGAGCGCGTTGGCCTCGGGGTAATACATCAAGACGTTGCCGGCCTTGATCTCGTCGTAGGGCCGCACCAGGATGCCCGGCAGGCCGCCGACCTCGCTGCGCACCGTCACTCGCTCGTCGGCCGTCAGGCCGAGCCGCTCGACGTCGGCCGGGTTCATTAAAATCACGTCGCGGCGGTCCTGAGCGCGATACAGATCGTATTCTTCGTACACGACCGTGTTGAATTGTCCTTCGCTGCGGACGGTCATTAGCCGCAGTTCGCCGTGGCCGCCCGCCAACTCGGGCAGCTCGTGGATGTGCAGCTTTGCCCGGCCGCTGGGCGTGGGAAACTTCGGCTCGTGAAACACGCGGCCGCTGATGCGAAATTCGAGCTTCGTGGCGTCGATCTCGCCGATTTCTTCGTAGCCGGGTACGATCTCGGCGAGGGCCTCGCGGATGCGGCCAGTGCTTTGCATCGTCGGCCAGGCGATCGGCGTCGAATCGCCCAGCACGCGGTTGGCCAGGTCGGCGACGAGTTCCACTTCGCTCCGCGGTCCGGCGTGCCGCGCCGGGCCGCCGTCGCTCAAGCGCACGTAGTTGAACATCGACTCTTGCGTGGTCGGCTGCGGCTCTTCGTCGCGGGCCAAGACCGGCAAAATGATCGTTTCAGCCGCCAGGCCGTGGGCGTGGCCCGTGTTGAGCGTGGTGTTCAGATAGACGAGCAAATCGAGCTTGCCGAGCGCCTGCGCCGCATACGCCAGATCGGGATTCGAACCGTAGAGATTGCCGCCCAGGCAGACGCCGACTTTGAGCTTGCCGTTCTCGGCGGCGTCCATGCAGGCCATCGTGTCGAGACCCGGCTGGGCGGGCAGTTCGACGTGAAAATAGTTCTGCAGCCGCTCGAAGATCGCCTCCTTGAGCTTGGGCGTGACGCCGACCGAGCCGATGCCTTGCACGTTCGAGTGGCCGCGGATCGGCAGCAGCCCGCAATGCGGTCGGCCGACCATGCCCCGCATCAAGGCCAGGTTGGCGATCGCCTGCACGTTGTGTACGCCGTGCACGTGATGCGTAATGCCCATCGTCCAACTGAACGCGACGTGCTTGGCCTTGGCGTAGCGCTCGGCCAGTCGATCGATTTCTTCACGCGCCACGCCCGACTTGCGCCGGATTTCGTCCCAGTCGAGGCTCCGCAGGTGCAGCGAAAAGTTCTGCCAGCCTTCGCAATGGTTCTGCAGGAACTCAACGTCGCTGGCCTGCATCTCGTCGATTCGCTTGGCGATGCCGGTGAGCAAGGCCAGGTCGCCGCCGATGTGCGGCTGCACGTAGAGGCTGGCGATCGGGCTGCCGAACAGCAGGCTGCGCACGTCGCTGGGCACGCGAAAGTTGACCATCCCCGTCTCAATGACCGGGTTGATGACGATCACCTCGCCGCCGCGGCGACGGACCTGCATCAGCGTGCGCAGCAGCCGCGGGTGGTTGCTGGCCGGATTGCCGCCGATCACGAACACCAAATCGGCGCCGTCCAGATCGGCCAGTTCGATCGTGGCCGTGCCGCTGCCGACGGCGCTCGTGAGCCCCACGCCGCTGGCCTGGTGGCAGTAATAGCTGCAATTGTTCACGTTGTTCGTGCCGTACAGCCGGGCGAACATTTGCAGCAGAAAGGCCGCCTCGTTCGAACTGCGGCCGCTGAAATACCAAAAGCTTTCGTCCGGCTGAATCTGCTTCAGCTTGCCGGCCAGCCGCGCGAGAGCGTCTTCCCAGGAGATCGGTCGGTAATAATCCTGGCCGCGCTCGTGAACCAGCGGCGTGGTGATCCGCCCGCACGACTCCAATTCGCGCGGCGAGAATGCCTGCAACTGCGCGATGGAGTACGTGCTCCAGAAGCCATCGCGGATGCCGCCTTGCATGTCGGCGGCCATGGCTTGCAGCGATTTCTTGCAGACCTCTGGAAAGTGCCCCTGTTCGTTGACCATGCCGCCCGCCTGCCCGCCCATGCCCAAGGCGCAAGTCTTGCAGGCGTTCTTGGTGCGCATCGCCTTCCAGAGCTTCCAGATGCCGCCGACCTCGCGGCCTTTCCGCAGCGTATAAAAGACGGCCGGCCAGCCGCCGCCTGACTTAAGTTTTCGCATGGTTCGAGTCTAACACCTTGCCGCAGGGGAATGAAGGCTTGCGGGAGTTGGCGCTGAAGGGCAGGTCAACCGTTTTTCGAAAGGGGATGTGGGGATGAAGAGGAGATGAGGGAGATGAAGAAGCGAAATACGTAGGTCAGGCTTTCCAGCCTGATACCAGTCAGGCTAGAAAGCCTGACCTACATGCGCGCCGCCTTTCAAGTTTTTCTTCCTCCCCCCTCCTCTCCTCCCTGTCTCCACATCCCCTTTCTAAAAAACCGTTGCCTCTGTTACCGGCCTCATTTGGCTTGAGCGGCAAATGTTCTTGACGGGCGGGATCGAAACCGATAAAAAGATATTGATTAGATATCAGTGCCGAAGCCGAATTCGACGAACGAAAAACGATCGCCTGATGGCCTCGGCGCCCCTACCATAAGCGAGGGCGAAAGCTCACCTGCCTGCTCGCCTCGAAGTTGCCTGCCAAGAAAGGTCTTCTTGCCATGTTGACGATCTACGGCGGCCAATCGGCCCGATATTGCGATGGGATCTCGCGACGCGGCTTCTTGAAAATCGGCGCCTTCGCCTTCGGGGCGACGACCCTCACGCTGTCGGATCTCTTCCGAGCCGAAGCCCAAGCCGGCGGCAGCCGGCGCCACAAAGCCGTCATCAATATCTTCCTGGGGGGCGGGCCGCCGCACCAGGATATGTGGGAAATCAAGACCGACGCGCCGGCCGAAATCCGCGGCGAGTTCAGCCCGATCAAGACCGCCGTGCCGGGCATTGAGATTTGCGAAGTCTTTCCGCAGATCGCCGCCGCGATGCAAAAGTGCGTCGTCGTCCGCTCGGTGGTCGGCTCGACGGGCCAGCACGACGCGTTTCAATCGATGACCGGCTGGGACCATCAATCGTTGGCGCCGTTAGGCGGGCGGCCAAGCATCGGTTCGGCGCTATCGAAGTTGAAAGGCCCCGTCGACGCCTCGGTCCCTCCGTTCGTCGGCCTGGCCGACAAAACGGCACATGTACCGTGGTCCGATTGCGGCAAGCCCGGCTTTTTGGGCGCGGCCCACGCCGCCTTCAAGCCGGACGGACCGGGTATGGATAACATGAAACTCAACGGCGTAACGCTCGAACGCCTGCAAGATCGCCGCAAGCTGTTGGCCAGCTTCGATCACCTCCGTCGCGACATGGACTCCAGTGGCGCCATGCTCGGCATGGACGCGTTCGGCGAACGGGCCTTGGACGTGCTCACCTCGAGCAAGCTGCTCGACGCGTTGGATCTGTCGAAGGAAGATCCCCGCATCCGCGAGCGATACGGAGACGGCAAGCCGTTCAAATACCAATACGACGGGGCCCCGACGGTCAACGAGCACCTATTGCTCGCTCGCCGCCTGGTCGAAGCCGGGGCGCGCTGCGTCAGCTTGAGCTACGGGCGCTGGGACAGCCACGGGCAGAACTTCGACCTAGTGCGCGATCACGGCTCGAAGCTCGACCAGGCCTTCGGCGCCCTGATCGAAGATCTCGACCAGCGCGGCATGCTCGACGACGTCACGGTCGTCGTCTGGGGCGAGTTCGGCCGCACGCCGCGCGTGAACGCCAACGCCGGGCGCGACCACTGGCCGCAGGTCAGTTGCGCCTTGTTGGCCGGCGGCGGCATGCGCACCGGGCAGGCCATCGGCGCCACCAACCGGCTGGGCGAGTACGCCAGCGACCGGCCCGTCCACTTCCAGGAAATCTTCGCCACGATCTACCACAACTTGGGGATCGATCCCGCGACGACGACCATCGCCGACCCCACCGGCCGGCCGCAGTACCTGGTCGAACAGCCGGTGATGCGCGAGTTGATTTAGAATCGCGCAAAACCTTTTGCGTGGGGCGGCCTT